>Ga0335083_10000359_pt1 | contig 70543 bp, 56 predicted proteins | sample Lox_Sample_42_FD_206716 | JGI IMG/M metagenome (GOLD analysis project Ga0335083, IMG submission 206716) | Soil microbial communities from Loxahatchee National Wildlife Refuge, Florida, United States - Lox_Sample_4.2 | ecosystem: Environmental > Terrestrial > Soil > Wetlands | place: USA...
ACGTCCGTAACCCCATGATTTTAAAGAACCGGTTGGGGAGGGGGTCGGCAGGCTGAAGGCGGCTGAGAGAAAGGAACGAAATGGCAACCCGAGCACGAGTAATAAGAATGGAACCACCGGCCGCGACCGGCGGCAATGCGCTGCTGGTTTTGGTAGGACTCTCGGTGGTTTTCCTGTTAGTCGTCGCCTTGCTGGGAGCTGCGAAAGCGGGCGGCAGCCTATTTAGTGAAAGCAATCTTCTGTATGTTGCGCTTATCTTCTACGCCGGTGCCGGCGCACTGTACATGGGCTTTGGAGTAACCGGGACCGCCCGTTATGTGAAGTATGCCTCCATTTCAACTGCCATTGGCCTGGCCGCCAACACACTGGCAGTGGCCCATCGCTGGTATCTCTCGGGACGCCCTCCCTTCGCCAGTATCTACGAGATGCTTCTCAGCTTCGTGTGGGCGGTGGCGGCGCTGACGCTGGTGGCGGAGAAGAAGTTCGGCGTCAAGATCATCGGCAGCATCACCATGCCGCTGGCCGTAGTCTGCGTCATCCTGATGCAGTTGCTGCCATCAGAAGTGCGGCCTTTGGTGCCGGCGCTGCAATCCACCTGGCTGCACGTGCACGTGACATTGGCCATGCTGAGTTATGCGGCTTGCGCGTTGAGCTGCGCGCTCGCCATGATGTTTCTCATCCAGGACGAACTGAAGACCGAAACCTTCCTGGCCTGGACCAGCGCAATGGTCAGCGCGATTTATCTTGCCATCGTGGCAACTCGCTTTGAGAAGTGGGGCGGCTTGTCCGTCACCGGGTGGGACCCGAGAAACAAGAGCGACATTTTCCTGGGCCGTGGCATGCGGCTGTTCGTGACCGTGCCGGACCTGGGATGGCTCTTCGTTCTCTCCGCAGCCGGTGCACTTATTCCGCTGGGATTGTACTTCGCGGGCCGTATTAAGAAAGAGGAATCGTTGTTTGCCGTCGCCAACAAGGCAGTGTTCATCACCATTCTGTTGCAAATCGTTGTGCTGGCTGCCTTCGTGCTCCGGGTTCGCGATGCTGTTTACCCATCGCCCGACCAGGAAGGACTGTATCCCACCAGTCTGGCCGCCAGCCCTTTCCTATTGGGCGGTATGGTGACCGGTATCTTCGCCTCCTTGTTGTATTTGATGTTGCTGTGGCGGCGAGCCGATCTGGAAGGTCTGCTGCCTTCAGCGGACACGCTCGATCGTGTGACGTATAAAACGATCTGCATCGCCTTCCCGCTGCTGACCGGCATGATTGCTGCCGGCGCGTACTGGGCGAACCGCACCTGGGGCTCGTATTGGAGTTGGGATCCGAAGGAGACCTGGGCCGCCATTACATGGCTGGTCTATGCGGGTTACTTACATATGCGCATCACCCGCGGATGGCGCGGACGCCGGGCTGCGTACTTTGCCATCCTGGGTTTCGGAGTCGTGATCTTCACTTTCCTCGGCGTCACGTATCTGCTTCCCGGCTTACACGCGTACGCATGAGGAGCTGGGGCTGGGCGAGTCGGTTCTGAGGATGGATTAGGCCCCAAGATTCAGCGCCGATTCACCAGCCCTTCGAATTTGGTCAGCAGTGAGAAGGAAAGAGCAGCCTCGCATGTCCCTCTCGACGCCCATCTCAGTCCCTGCGACCACCACATTTGACAACGAACCTGGCTTCACGCAGGAACAAGCTCCGATCGCGCGCAAGCGTCACATTAATTGGGTGTTGAAAGCGATCCTGCCCGTCGCGGCGGTGCTGCTGAACGGGCTGCTCCTGTTTGTGCTGGTTTCATTGTCGCTGCAGGAAGGCGAACGGCACGTGGTGATCACCATTGCCGCCGCAGGCGCCTTTCTTATCTGCGTTGCGGTCATCATGGTCCTGGCGGTCTCCTTCCGGCGCCCAATGCTCGAACTGCAGGACAAGATTGCGCGCTTGCGCCTGGGGGACATGGATGTCGCCGTAAGCTTCGCCAATCGCAACGACGAAATCGGCGACCTGGGCCGCGACTTCAACGACATGGTGGCGCAGCTCAAGGCCAGCCGCGAAGAGATCCAGCGCCTGCACCAGACCCAGATGTCACGCGCCGAACACTTCGCGACGCTGGGCGAGTTGGCTGCCGGGCTGGCCCACGAGATCCGCAATCCGCTGGCGGGAATCGCCGGCGTCATCGAGATTGTCGGCCGCGACCTGCCGCCCAACAGCCCGGCCAGGGCCGTCGTTAAGGATGCCAAGGAAGAGGCGCTGCAGATCAATCGCATTCTGAGCGACTTGCTGGAGACGGCGCGTCCCAAGCCTCCGCAATTTCGCGTGAGCAACGTTTGTGACACTGCAGAACATGCGGTGATGTTCGCCCGCCAGCAGGCCATTACCAAGCGCATCATGGTTGAACTGGACGTCAACGGAACTATCCCGCCGGTGGACCATGATCCCAACCAGATCAATCAGGTGCTGCTCAACCTCTTGCTGAATGCCATTCAGTCCATGGACCAGCCTGGCACGATCCGGATGCTGATCGACAATGATGGCGACGATGTGCTGATTGCAGTGTCAGACGAAGGCAGGGGCATTCCGCCGGAAAATCTCCCCAACATCTTCCGCCCATTCTTCACCACCAAAGGACACGGCACCGGACTGGGCTTGTCGCTGGCCCGCCGCATTGTGGAAGCCCACGGCGGGCTTATTGACGTATCCAGCGAGGTGGGCAAGGGCTCCCGATTCGAGATCCGGCTGCCTGTCGCCCGGCGAAAGCAGGGGAGTCAGGCATAGAGCGTAAGCAATCACTTGATGAAAAGGGACCGTCTATCATCCTCGCTATCCGTTTTTGTCCTGATCGGTCCCGGCGGCGCCACGAAACAACTCTGCCCAGGAATCGTCGAGACTGTTCCAGCGCTCGCGCTCCAGCCACTCGGCGTGAGAGTCGGGCAGGTACAGCGTTCCATGGCCTTCACTGCACACCATTTCGGTCCCCGACCAATTCAACAACACGTAGCCGGGGGCGCCAATGCGGATGGGGCTTGCCAGGAGGCGCAAGCAGACGCGGCAACGTCTTTGCTGATCGTGGATGGACCAGGACAAAGGACCAACCGACAATGCCAGGAACAACCATAATGCGAAGGCGCCTGTCATGGGATAGATGGAGCCAACCAGGTGCACCGATAGCCAGCGCACACTGGCCGATGCCAGCAGGCAGGTCGCAATCAGCAGCAAAACCGACTTGGCGAGAAAGAACGCCCACCAGCGGCAACGCGCCGCCAGGCTTGCGGGCGGTTGACCGGGCCCGCGGTTCGAATTGCGTGCGTACACAATCCACACTGCACAGGTCACGGCCAGCAACAGGAACAACAGATAGGTTTCGATCGAACGGAGCATGTCATCCCGCGCCGACGTTACCGAGAGGAGAGATGCAGGCAAAACGTAACCCGCGTTTTCGCTGAGGTCGGTAAGTTCAGCTTCGACCTGTGCTTCGGTTGCGCCGCTCTTCATTCGGCCGACCGCGCCAATCCGCTCCACAAAGTTGCTATAAGGCGGAATGTAGGGATTCAAAGGCATCCAGGCGGAGATGGCTGAAGACACCAGATGAAAATTGCGCGGTAAGACTCCGACGACAGTCCTCTCCATGCCATCGATCATGATTCGCTGGCCGATCACGCGGGCATCGCTCTTGAACTGGAGCTTCCAAATCTCGTCGCTCAGCACGATGCAGGTTTTGCAGTCTTGAGCATCACTGCTACGGAGCGTGCGCCCTGCAGTCGCCTTAACGCCCAGGAGCTCAAAGAAATTGGGTGAAACACGTGCTGTCAGGACCGGAATTGTGCGTTGCGGAGTGGTCATGCGTTGCGGACCCCACGAGTAGGCGGCGATCGCGTCCAGCAGCTTGCTGCCTTTCCAGGCCGCTGCGAGGTCGAGCAGCGTCTCGGACCGAAAGCGCCGGAATTTGCCGTTCAAGCTGACAACGCAAACTCGCTCCGGCTGAGAGGTGGCGGATGAAAGGCGCGAACGTGCAGCAGGGATGAACCCGCCTGCAAGCACCACGATGAGGACGAGGAAGCCGGCCCCAGCCAGACAGGTTGAAGGCGACCGTCGCAGCCGCCGGATCTTGCGAATGAATTGCTCCCGGTCATAGCGAAGCCAGAATGCATCAGCGAATGCTCCCCAACAGTGCCGGGCGAGGGCCAGACGATTTTCCCGATTGAGTTGACCGTGCTCAGCCAGAAAATTCACCCAGTGCCAGACTTGGCGCCCCCGTTGGCTGCGCCACTCATCGCGCAATTCGCCGGGCGCCAGCCAACTCGACAGCCACAGGATTGCCCGGCATCCCCATAGCGTCCGGCGCAGCGTATCAGGAAACGGCATGGCCTCACCCACTTGGCTACGGAAGCATAGCAGCCTGTCATCGCGGATGGTGTGGAATTGTTGTCGCGGCAGCCAGCTTCCGGAAACTGTCACTACATTGGACGTCAGGGGCGGCAGCCAGGCTCCAGGTGCGGTGAACACCAGCCTGTGCCGCACCTCACACCAGCCTTTCCGAAAAAGCAGGTAACATGGTCCCAGGATCATGCGCCGGGACAGCAGAAACGGGCAAGGAGTAGCGGCGATTCTTGGCATTTCGAGGGAATTTAAGAAGGGAAGACAACCATGGCCGAACCTACCTACGAAGAGTTAAAAGCCAAGCTTGCGGAATTGGAAAAGCAGGTCCAGGGAAAAAAGAGAGGCGCCTTAGAATTCCGGGTGAGTGAAAAGGGTGGCGCAAGCGTCTACGGCCTGGGCCGCTTTCCGGTCACGCTTTACTACGAACAATGGATGAGGTTGCTTGAACAGGCTGACCAGTTGCGGGAATTTCTAGAAGCCAACAAGGGCGCGATGAAGCTGAAGCATCCCGAAGCGTAGTCCATACTCGTACCCTGTTTGCTGCCCCGGCAACGCAACTGGCTGATGCCTTACCTGGAGTTCGATGGGACAAGCGGCTCCGCTCCCTGCAGCTTTGTAATATCGTTGCGAACATGGTCCGCCCGAGGCCCGGTTGGTTCTTCCTTCAAAAACATCTGAAGTTCTGCCACTGCTTCCGATAGCCGTCTTTGCTGCTGGTAAGCCATGGCGGCGATGTAATGGGCGGTAGGCGCATTTTCATCGGGCAGGGCATGAACCTTCCGCGCGGTAGCGATGGCCGCGTCGTAATTGCGAAGCATATATTGCGCGTCAGCCATCAGGGTCAGATACTGGCCGTTGTTCGGATCTGAGCTGAGAGCTTTCCCCAGTAGAGTCTCTGCCTGCGAGAACTCCTTCAGGCGCAGGTACAGCTTGGCCAGGTTCTGGCACGCCGGAACGAAATGTTCGTCCAAGGCGACGGCCTTTTCCAGGGCCTGTCGTTCGTGGACAACATCGTTCAGGTTGGCGTAAACCACTGCAAGGTTGTTGTAGGCGACGGCAAATTGGGGATAGATGGAGATGGCCTTGTTGAGCATCTCAGCGGCCTGTTTCCATTCCCGCTTGGCGATTGCCTCATTGGCTTTGTCAAGCTGCGTGCGCGCTTTGTCGGGAACCCCGAGGCCGGAAGCGGACACAGTCGCAGACTTTGGAACCGCTGGTTTGGCATCAGCCGCGCCAGCCGGGCGCACCGTTACGTACTGAGACTGCGTAACTTGGCGGGAATCGACCTCAAAGAGCTCGCTTCGAGTAGTTTCAATTCCATCCCCGCTGATCTCAACGTGATATTCGCCCACGGCAACGTTCCGGAAGTCGGCCTTGCCCGTATCATTCGTGTACGTCATAGCTATGGGGGTATCACTGGAGCCCTGCATCAAACGAACCTGGAGGTTCGCTCCCGCTTTTCGATCGTCGGCAAAAACCACGTGAATGTGTACACTGCCGGCGGACAGGCCTGTGCTGCCACCACCTCTCAGTTGCGCCTGCGCCGGCGGTAGGAGAAGACCAGAGAGAAGAACCAGAGCTAGCCAGCGTGCGCACTGCATGCAGCCTCCCGGTGACGGCCATGGAGCATGGCGATCTGTGAGCATCGGGCCTGCCGCGGGTGTGAGGAACGGATCCAGGAACGAGCAGTGGATCGCAACCTGGAGCAGGCCGTTATGGATTCCGGCCATCCGTCTAGCGTGCGCGATTCTACACCCGTCGGCACGCTTCGGCACACGAATTTTGTAAAATCTTGCCGCCTCCATACACCTTCAGGTGAAGCCACTGGTTCACAAGCCGATGACGCCAGGCTGTTAGAATTGGCTCGTGAAGCGCCCCATCCGCCTCATCGCCATCGATCTGGATGGCACGCTGCTGGACTCCAAGGTCGAGATTTCTCCTGCGAATCTGGCCGCCTTACGCCGGGCACATGAAGCTGGCATCGAGATTGTGCTGGGAACGGGACGCCGGCATAAGTTCGCCCTTCCTATTGCCGAATCGGTGGGCTTCGACCTTTGGCTCATCAGCTCTAACGGTGCGGTTACTCGCTCCACCCAGGGCAAGTTGTTTCACCGGGACCTGTTACCAAAGGGCACCGCTATCAAGCTCTGCCAGCACATGCGGGACTTCCGTAATCACACTGTCCTGACCTTTGACCGCGAAGGCATGGGGGGCATCGTGTGCGAGAGCCACGAACACCTCTACGGCGTTATCCAGCGCTGGATGGAGAAGAACGCTCCCTATATCGAGTACGTCAGTCCCGTCGAGAAGGCATTGACCGAAGATCCCATTCAGGCCATGTTTTGCGGGCCGATTGAACTCATGCGGCAGGCCCAGGAGCGCCTGCTGGCTTGCGAATTCGCCTCGGAGTTCACCTTGCTGCGCACGCAATATGACGCCCGCAACTTGTGTATCCTTGATATCCTGAACGCCGGTTGTTCGAAGGGACACGCGCTGGAGCGCTGGGCCAGGTATCGCGACATCGACCGTTCCGAGGTGATGGCCATCGGCGACAATTACAACGACATCGAGATGTTAACCTTTGCCGGACATCCAGTGATCATGGGCAATGCCTCCGACGACCTCAAGCAGAACGGCTGGACGGTCACTCTGCATAACGATGAGAGTGGCGTGGCCGCGGCCATCGAGCAGGTCCTCGACACCAGCTCAGCGAGCGTGAATGCGTAAATTCCTACAGTCTGGTCTCATCCTGGCGGCGATCGCGTTACCGGTGCAGGCCGCGGAGTTGGCGAACCTGCGGAACGGATTCAGCATCCGTCATCAGCGGCATGAAACCGCGGGCGAGACGACCCGTCTCTACATGAACGCAGCGCCGGACAGTGGATATATCGATGTCCCTACGGCGGAGATTGTGGGTTTCGAAGCGGCTCCGCCCGATCCGCAGGAGGAGGCAGCTCAGATCCGGAATCCGCAAGGCTTGAGCGCGATCGTGAAGGGTGCCAGCGCACGTAATCAGGTGGACGCCGATCTCATTGCCAGCGTGATCCGAGCTGAAAGCGCCAACAATCCGCGAGCTGTGTCGCCCAAGGGAGCGCAGGGCCTGATGCAGCTCATGCCGCAGACGGCCAGCATGCTGGGTATAAAGAACACCTTCGACGCGGCGGAAAACGTCGATGGAGGCGTGCGCTATCTGCGCGACCTGCTGCTGCTCTACGACAACGACATGATCAAGGCCCTGGCCGCCTATAACGCCGGGCCGCAGCGCGTGCAGCAATATAAGGGATTGCCCCCCTACCGCGAGACGCACGCCTACGTGGCACGTGTCATCCGGGACTACAACCGCAAGAAGCTGGCCAAGCGGAAGCTGCCGGTGCGCGCGTCGGCCAACAAGGCTGTGCTCGCCCGCACTGCGGCCGGTATTCCAACCAACGACCAATAGCGAAAACGAATTGATTTGGCCCATCCCTGGGCTAGGGATCGACGGCCTGTGGTTATGATCAGCACGTTGACCCTGCTCCGTCTCTCAATTTACTTTGACTTGTAGGCTTCGGGCTGCGGGCGGGGCGTTGGGCACGGGCCGCGGACTTTCCTAATGAACAGAAAACGCGTTCTAGTCTTTGCCGTCGTCTTAGTCCTGCTCTGCCTGCTTATCTACCTGCAGGTCCGCACGTGGAAGAACTTTGACTGGGGCGTTTTCTGGAGCCGTACCGACCATGTCAATCCGGGCGGCCTGCTTGCCGGGGTAGCCCTCACCTACCTTGCCTATGCCCTCAGGGCGGTGCGCTGGCGCATATTTCTGAAGCCGGTGTGCAAGACCACCACGGCACGCCTGCTGGGGCCTCAGTTCATCGGGTTTGCGGCTCTGGCCCTCCTGGGGCGCGCTGGTGAGATGATCAGACCCTATATCATCGCCAAGAAGGAGCGCCTGACCTTCACCTCGCAGATCGCGGTGTGGGGGGTGGAACGCATCTTCGACATGGGCTCCTTCGCCGTGCTCCTGGCAGTGAGTTTTCTCTCACCCGATCTCCGCACACTGCCCTTCTACCACGGATTGCGCGAGGCGGCCTTCGCGCTGATGGCTCTGGTGGCGGCGTTGATTGTAGGGGCAGTGGTGGTGCGCCGTTCCGGCGAGCGCGTGGCACAGTTCCTGTATGACTTCTTCGCCAACTTCGCTCCCAATCTCGCTCACCACCTGCGGGAGAAGGTGCGTTCGTTCCGCGAAGGATTGAAGACGATCCACGATCTCAGCTCAGCGCTGCAGTTGATTGCGGTTTCCATCTTCATGTGGGTGCTGGTGGCGTTTGCCTACTATGCCATCACCCATGCCTATGGAGGCCAGCTCAGTACTCTGACCATGCCGCAACAGGTAGTTCTCATGGGCTCCAGCATGGTGGGTTCCATGCTGCAATTGCCGGCTGTGGGCGGAGGCTCCCAACTGGCAGCCATCAGCATGCTCCATTCCGGCTTCGGCATCGAGCAGGAACTCGCCGTGAGCTGCGGCATGCTGATCTGGGCCATTACCTTCATGGCGGTGATACCCACTGGTCTTGCGCTGGCGCGCCGCGAGCACCTCTCCATACGTGCCGTCGCCGAGGCCGAAGAAAAGGCGGCGGCCCTGGTGGAATAGCAGGGTTCGGTTGTGTGGAATCGCGGCTTATAATTGATAGTCAAGCAACCTTGCGGCTGCTCGCTGGTCATACTTCTCTGAGGAGCTCAGGTCCAATGAAACGCCAACGCTGGATTCTGATCACCGCGCTCGTCAGCAGCCTGTTCATCATCACCCCCACTTGTCCGGCAGCCGGCACAAGCAAGAGCGTCACCATCAACGGCAATCCTAAATGGGTTGATACCGGTATGGACGTCACCGCCGGCGACAAGCTGCACATCACCGCCAAAGGCACCGTTACCATGGGCAAAGACACGGGCATCACGCCCGCCGGAGCCCAACGCGGTTGGGTGGACACGCTGCGTCCGCTGATGGTTCCCAGCGCAGGCCGTGGTGCTCTCGTGGGTCGAATCGGCAATAGCGACGCGGCAACGCCGTTCGCCGTCGGCGCCAATGGCACGATTACCGTGCCTGTCGCTGGGCGGCTTTACCTCGGTATCAATCAGGACCCGACTGAAGCTCCGACCGGCAGCTACTCCGTGACCATTGATCGCACGCCGGGAACCGCCGCCGGTGCCGGCAAAGGCAATTACGACTTCAAGCCGCTGTTCGCGCAGCTCGACGCCAAGCTTCCTTACCGCGTGACCGACAAGCCGGAAGGCGGTAACCCGGGCGATCTGGTCAACTTCGTCATCGTCGGCTCGCAGCAGCAGGTGACCGCCGCGCTAAAGGATGCAGGCTGGCTCCAGGCCGACAAAGACAACAAGGCTGCCGTGCTTAGCGCACTGGAGGCAACCTTACAGAAGAACTCCTACATGAGCGTGCCGATGAGCATCCTGTACCTCTACGGCCGGCCGCAGGACTTTGGCTACGAGCGAACCGACCCGGTGATGGTGGCCGCGCAGCGTAACCACTTCCGCATCTGGAATTCACCCTTCAGCACGCCGCAGCAAACGATCTGGACGGGCGCGGGCACGCACGACATCGGTATCGAGAAGGACCAGCGAAAACAGGGCGCTATTACCCACAAGATCGACCCGGACGTGGACAAGGAACGTGACTTCATTGGCGCGACCCTGACGGATGCGGGCATGGTCCAGGCCATGGACTACCTGACGCGCGCCCACCCCATTACGTCGACAAAGACCGCCACCGGCGGAGAGATCAAGTCCGACGGGCGCGTGCTGGTCATCGTGTTGAAGCCTGCAGCCGTGTCAGGCTCAAAGTAGCTCGACCTGTACCTCAGTTTCCGCACTTCGGCGGGCCGCCCAGCGGGTTGTAATCGAACAGGTCATGCGGCTCCATGTCAAAGCCACTCCAGTGGATGAGCGTCACCCCAGTACGATTGCCCGAGCCTTTTTGATTATCGGAATCGCTGGGATCGTGATGGGCCGACCCAATGTACCAGATGGCGATGCCGTCGCCGGTTGCCCCAACGAGCTGGTCGTCGCCTACGTAACGCAGCAGATAGTCGTCGGGCGAGTACCAGGTGTAGCGCCAGTTGTCTTTGCCCGAGCCGCTTCCGTCTTCGCCCGGGTTGTCGTTGCTCACGTAGTAGTCCGCCAGCGTCCACAACTCCTTGTCCTGCGGGCGTTGCGAGAATCGGCCAGTCCCGGTGCGATTGCCCGGCACGAACTCGTAGCCCATCAGGTGGCCATAGTCGTTCATCTGGCTGTCACTTTGCACAATCACGGTATTGAACTTGAAGGGGTCCCAGTCGAGACTGGTCTCACGGGCAATCTGCGGCTCTGAATCGCTGGCTGAAGTTCCGTCGGAAGACATCACATGCTGGAACTGCAGCACCTGATTGTCATCCCTTCCGAACAGCTTCGTACTCACCCGCCACAGCCCGTTATGCACGTGCGCCGCACTGGTCTTGCCCGGCAGGTTGTAACCGGTGGCGCCATAACGGAAGCCGATGCTCCCATCCTCGCGAAACGTGTATTCAATGATGTTGTCGTAATTCTGGCCATCATAAACGCCCCAAACCACGACTTCGTTGACCCGCCGGCGGGTGTGATTGCCTGGCTGCTTGCACAACCATGCGACTCCTGTCTCGCGGCACTCGACGGCCACCTTCGGATAGGGATCGCGGAGGTAGTAATTCCCGGAAGCCCGCCGCAGGTAAACCAGACTGCCCAGTTGCGCCGGAAGGTCTGCCTGATCCATCTGGTCCATGTTGTTGTAGCTGCCTCGCATGTCGTAGGGGCTGTATGTTCCGTCGTCATAGGGCACGAAGATATCGGCCATGCCTGCGTGCTTGATGATGTATTGCCTGGAGGTGAATTGGGCGGCCTGCAGGGATACATCCACCAGGCTTAGACCTTTAAGCCCATCATTGCGCAGCCCGAAACGCCACTGCGAATCGGGGAAATCGATGCGCAAATACAGGTTGCTCTGCAGATAAATGCCCACCGCATCCTCTTCCGTCACCTGACATCCGGTCCCGTTGATAATGATGCGGTCCGTCGCTTGCGCAGCGACAAGGCCGAGAAAGCACGCCATCAACGCGATCCCAGAAGCGATGACGAAACGCGGTTGGATCGGCGAAACCTGATACAGCCGACGCAGCATGACTGCCATCGTCAAACGGGTACCAGGCGGAACGGGCCCGGTGCACGTGGGAACAGGGAAGCTCTTCTCAGTGGACGACGCCAAAACTGGACAATTCATCTTGAACCACCTCACTAGGACTTGGCATGGTATTACTGCTCTCCCGTAATCGGCAACTGCTGCACAGATTCGAACGCCTGGGCATGGCCGAATCCCCTGCGGCAATGCTTCCATAGCAATGAGGCCGCATCCGAAAAGGGAATCGCGCCTTCAAATAAGAGCGTTGCCCAGCAAAGCTTTTCGGTCCCTGAGCCGATAGAGATATTGGACGCCCATGCCCAGCAACTCCCATACGACAACGAGAGGCAGAGACGCTGGGCAGGATGTGAGGACAGCGCGGGTCTGACCTTCCATTCGTTGCCCGGACGTCCGCAGGAAACCAGCGCATGTTCGCAATTATCGGAATGTTGGTGGTCTTGGCGGCGGTGATTGGCGGGTTCGTCATGGAGCACGGCCCGATCCGCGTACTCATGCAGCCATCGGAGCTCATCATCATTGCCGGCGCCGCCATGGGCACGTTGCTGGTTGCCAACCCCCTCCACACACTGAAGGGCATCGCGGGCGGCCTGATGCGCGTGTTCACCGGCTCGAAATTCAATAAACAGCGGTATCTCGATGCCCTGAAGATGATGTACGACCTGTTCGGCAAGATTCGCCATGATGGCCCGGCCGCGGTGGAGAACGACGTCGAAGCTCCGAATGAGAGCAAGTTCTTCGCAAACTACACCAGCTTCCTCAAAGATCACGAGACTCGCGATTTCGTCTGCGACACCATGAGGATGGTGATCATGGGCGGTGTCGAACCTTTTGATGTTGATCAGATGATCGAAACCGACATGGATGTTCATGCCCATGAGGCCGGCCTTCCGGTTGCCGCGCTCAGCACCATGGCCGATTCGCTGCCCGGACTCGGGATCGTTGCCGCTGTGCTGGGCGTGGTGATGACGATGAGCGCGTTGGGTGGGCCTCCGGAGGAAATCGGCAAGAAGGTCGCGGCGGCGCTCGTGGGGACGTTTCTCGGTATTCTGCTCTGTTACGGGTTCATTGGACCGCTGGCATCCAACCTGGCCAAACTGGCCCACGAGCAGCGCGAATACTGGCACGTGCTGCGCGTGACCATGATCGCCTTCATGAAAGGCACATCGCCGCTGCTGGCAGTTGAGATGGGACGCAGGGCGATTCCCGGTCACGTGCGTCCCTCATTTCAGGAATTTGAAACCAATTGCAAGAAGTCGGTCGCGGCAGGGGCGGAAGCAAGTGTATCGGCTACTGAGCCGGCCGGTGCGCCCTCTCCCGCAGCCGCATCCTGACCGGCGGGAATCGCATGGCCACCCCTCATCAGCCTATCATCGTGAAACGCAGCGGCGGCCACGGCGGCCACCACGGAGGCGCCTGGAAGGTCGCCTATGCCGATTTCGTCACCGCCATGATGGCGCTCTTCATCGTTCTCTGGCTCATGAACTCCAGCAAGCAGATCCAGGTGGCCGTGGGCGGCTACTTCAAGGACCCCACCGGCACTTCGAAGATGGTGGGCACTAACCAGCAGGGTTCCGGCCAAAACGTTCCCATCTCCAAAGACGACATGACGAAGATCAAAGAACAGTTGCAAACGGTGATTCGTCAAGTCACTGACTTCGATAAGCTGAAGAGCCACATCGAAATCACGGTCACGGCAGAAGGCTTGCGAATCGAGCTGATGGAGGCAGAGAAAGGAACGTTTTTCGAGAGTGGACGCCCGGAGCCCACCAGCTACGGCAAGGAGACGCTGATTGCAATTGCGCACGAACTGGGAAAATTACCCAACAAGATCTCCCTGGAAGGGCACACCGATGCACGTCCCTACAGCGGGTTGGCAAACTACAGCAACTGGGAACTCTCCACCGACCGCGCCAATGCTAGCCGCCGGCTGATGATGCAGAACGGGCTGCGAGAAGACCAGGTTGTCGAGATTCGAGGCTTCGCCGATCAACGCCTGCGCAACCCGCGTAGCCCCGAAGATGCGTCCAATCGCAGAATCTCGATGATCGTGAAATACCTTGAGAAGGATATGCCGGGTGAGATCGCCGGGACATCTACCAACCAGCCTTAATGGAAATGGAGCATCACGCCACCCGTAGCGCGCTGGTGCTTAATTCTTTGGACGGTCACCCTCGATGTCCTTGACCCCTCATCTCGTTCCTTCCTTCCGTACCAAGAAGGCTTCCTGTTCTAACGGGAGGGACTTCTCATCTTGCGCATTGCCATGCCTTAGCAAAAGCGCACAGTTCTTACTTCCATAGAGCGCGGCTACTCAGGCGGATGGCCCAGTCAAAGAGTCGTAAGGGTGCCCCACCCGAGCCGCTTTTGCCCGGGTGGGGATTCTTGCCGTTTCCTGATTCCTTGGAGAAGGCAATTGTGGCAATCAGAACAGTCGAACCGTGAGGGACTTGGGGTGGCGCGGGTGACCCGCCCACATGCGCATTTGCGCATCATCTATACGTCTTCTCGGAGCGAATGAGAATTGCGGAGATGGCCACCGCCGCGGTGGCGTGATCTGCAGTGAAGATGATGCGATAAGGCCCTACTCGTTTTCGGTAGCGGCCTTTCCATTCTGGACCGCTCAGTGGCCTGACATCGCCGGCGAAGGGATTTACTTCCATCGCGTCGATAGCGCGCTCGATTCCGCAAGCGCCGATCGCGAGGAAGGCGCTTCAGGTCCCGTTCGGCGGAGGCGGAAAGCTCAACGGTCCAAGCCATGTTTTACCGTTCGCCACGGTTTTGATTGACCTCCCTTGAGCTGCGCTTCTCCTGTCCGCACCTTTGCCACTTCACGCCTGGTAAGGACGTCGTCCAGATCAACCAGCCGCTTTGGCCGCATCGCAAGCTGCCCGCGCTCGACCTTCACCTCGACAAAATCACCCTCGCGCAGCTGCAGGGCTTCGAACAAACGTTTAGGGATCACAACCTGGCGCCGCTGTCCGATGCGGCTTACAACCGACGAAGCGGAATTTCTGATTGCCATATATTCAGCATAGCGGATGCAGGCGTTGCGGACAACGGCCACGGCCGCGTTGTCAGGCCAGCGGCAGCTCCGACGGCAGCCATCCCCTGATAGTGAGTAGGTTTCCGGATCGATTCTCTCGCTTGCCTGGTGCCTTCGCGCTGGTTACCTCATCCCCAGAATGTTACGAAAGTACAGTTACCCACCCTGTACTTTCGTAATCTTGACAGCGCCCCGTTTGGCGGTAGGCTTGGAGTTGGGGAGCCGGGCGTATTGGTGTCCCTCACCGGGGCCCCCGCCAAGTCCCGTCCTTGGACTTAGTGGGGTGGCTCACCCGTCCCGCAGAGCGGGGAACGCGGGTTGCAATTCGCTCTTTGACAATTTGAGCCGGTTTGCGGGCGTGAGCGCAGCGGGAGCCCGCAGGCGAAATCCCGAGCGCAGCGAGGGATCATGTTGAGCCCGCAGAGCCTGCCCTGTGGAAAGCCGAAGGGCGAAATCCCGAGCGCACGAGGGATCATGTTGAGCCGCTTTGCTGACGTGACCCACAGCGGAACCGAGCGGTAGGAGTTTTGCGGAAGCCTGCCCGGGAACAAGGCCGAAGGGCGGAATCCCCACCCAGAGCGAGTCGAACGGGAGCGGTAATAAGTCCTTTAAAAGAAATACTATGCGATAAGCCTTTGTGTCTCAATAGCTTGCACTAAAATCTCCCACAACGTCTCGCTAACTTATTAATTTTCAATAACATAGATACTCGGGGGTGGGGTAGGGGGGTAACACCATGCCCTTGCGAAGCCGAGGAATCTCAACAAAGCCAAAGCGGAAGCTGAAAGCTGACAGCCCACTGCGTCTGCTGCAGGTCGCAATTCGGCTGCCCGCACGCTAACGCATTGGAAGCGAGCGCGGTTCCGTCGCGGTTTGACCCTCAATTCTGCGGCTGTTAAACTCAGTTTTTCCCGCCTTGTGGCAGACCAATCCAGATAAGGACCATTCGTGCGCAGTTATACTCGACATCAACTTAAACAGGACGCGTTTCGCGCGCAGACCACGGAAACTATTTCATGGGCGGTAGAAAATCGCTCCAAGCTCGTCGCCGCGGGTGTCGTGGCGGCCGTGATCGTGGCCGCCATCCTCGGTGGTTGGGCTTACGTGAACTATCGCAATGACCAGGCACAAGGCCAGATATCGCGGGCGATTGAGCAGTACAACGCCCCTATCCGTCCGGCGGATACGCCAGCGACACCCGATACGCTTAGCTTTGCCACGGCGCAAGAGCGTGCGAAGGCCACCAATGCGGAATTCACCCGCATTGCCGATAAGTACTCATTTACACAGTCGGGACGTGTGGCCCGCTACTTCGCCGGCATAACCCTGCACGAGATGGGCGACAACGCTGCCGCGGAGAAGGCCTTGAAGGATGTGGCCGATAGCCGCTACAAGGAGATTGCCAGCCTGGCCAAGCTGGCGCTGGCCAACATCTACCACGATACCAACCGCGATGCTCAGGCCATCGCCATCTACAAGGATCTGGCCGATCATCCCACAGCTTCCGTCGGCAAGAGCACCGCCCAGTTCCTGCTGGCCTCGCTCTACGAGGAGAGCCATCAGCCTGATCAGGCGCGCGCGCTCTATCAGCAGATGCAGAAAGAAAATCCGGCCAGCCCCGTAGCGCAGCTTGCCATGCAGAAACTGCAGGGGCTGAAGTAGCGCGGAAAACCAGTCAGCGGCGGGTCATCACTCTTCACAAAGGTCAGAGGGAAAACAAAAGAAGCATCTCACACTTGGAAGATGCTTCTTTTTGGAGACTCAAGCGATGCGACCACGCTCGCGATTACTTCTTGCCGAGCAACTTCTTCCGCAGTCCGACCACACCGGTTCCCAACAAGAGCAGCGTTAGCGATGCGGGTTCCGGCACCGTTCCTCCTCCCGCTGGATAAATGATGCCGTCAAACGGATCGCCATTAAGACTCGAGACGGTCGTAGCTGTCCAGTTGTTGGGATTCACCTCGTACAGGTTGCCATTCCAGTCATCGACGAAATACACGCCTTTGGCAGCATCCCACGCTACACCGTTATCGTTCAGGAATCCGGGGCTGCCCAGTAGGGTGGCTGCGCCGGTGGCTGGGTTGATGGAGTAGAAGCTCCCGTTGCCGCCTGCCATGGTCAGAATGAGCTGCCCGGTAGTCGAGTTGAAGGTCAACCCTCCGGGGTAAATACCATTGTTGCCGAGCAATGTCGCGGCTCCGGTATTGGGATTGATGCTGTAAAAGTTTGAGCCTGAATCTTCCCCATACAGCATGTTTGTCATGGGATCAAAGCCCAACGCGAACATGTCGTTGATGCCGTGCGAGCCCACCAAAGTAGCCGCACCGGTATTCAGATTGATGGTGTAGAGGCTGTTGTTGCCGCGGCCTGCCACCCAATACGCCGTGTTGTTGTTGGAATCCCACGCCATATCGCCGAAGTCACCAGTGCCGACTCCGGTGTATCCCACTGCGGTCAGCGCGTAGGTGTTCGGATCGATGGTGTACAGCGTGTTGGTTGCGTCGTCCATCGCGTACAGCAGCGTAGTGCCAGCCCACGCCGTGCCGGCTGTCACACATATCGCCACGGGCAGAACCAAGAGAAACAGGAAGAAGCGCCGCATAGCTAACTCCTTGGGGTCTGCACTTCATGTTGTATGTCTGGGTTCCAGCAGGGAGCCCAGGGAATGGAGAGGATCGTGTTGGAACTCGCACCTTCCACGATCCGCAAACTGAGCGTGAGAATTCTGCTACCTCGGACGGCCGACGTCAAGGAAAAAAGCCTGGCGAAAGCAGATATCTTCGGTAGTAGCGCTTTGCTTTTCGTCACTCCTATGCGAGAGTAGCGGCGTGCGTGCCGTTGCCCTTCTCGGACTTGCTGCCAAGGACGCGCTCGTTCGCCAATTTGAACTGCCGGGCGTAAATCTCTTCCCGGGAAACGAGCTTGACCCCACCGACGAACCAGAAGCGGCACTCGTTTTTGGCGGTGACGGCACCCTCCATCGCTATCTCGGCGGGCTGGTGCTAAGAAACATACCGACACTCATCGTTCCTTTGGGAAGCGGCAATGATTTTGCGCGTTCCGTTGGAGTCATGACTGTCGAAACCGCGCTCGGTGCTTGGAAGCGCTTTTGTGCGGCAGGCGACAACATTCGCGCCGTCGATTTAGGGACGATTCAACCTTTGGACGAGGCGTGGCAGGATGCACCGGCTGCGTCGCAAGGCGAGTCGATGTCGTCCTTGCACTTTGTTCCTGACGGTCCACGCCGCGATCTTGCAACCATGGGCAATCGAATCATGCAATCTCAGTTGCGTCGTCAGACCGAAGCCAGGCGCGAGGCAGCGCGCACGACTTTCTATGGGTGCATCGCTGGAACGGGTCTCGATGCGGCAGTGAATCGTCGAACCCTGCGGCAACCGCGCTGGCTGCGCGCGCACGGCGGCTATGTCGTGGCGCTGTTGCAGGTGCTGGGGGGCTTTCAGCCACCACACATCACGTTATCTGTGGATGGAGATGGGGGTCGGCAAATCCGGTTGGATGAGCCCGGGTTCCTTATTGCTGTTGGCAACGGGCCGCAATACGGTCACGGCATGCGATTGACTCATCAGGCGCAAATGGACGATGGACTACTCGACCTCTGCTTCGTGCGTCCCCTTAGTAAGCTGAGGCTCTTGCGCCTGTTCCACGCGGTTTATCGTGGTGGGCACATCGCCATGAAAGAAGTGGAGTACTTCCAGGCCTCGCGGGTGCGGATTGCGACGCACCCCACGACCGAGGTCTTTGCTGACGGTGAGTACATTTGTACGACGCCTGTCGAGATCGGAGTCAGGCGCAATGGGCTGCGGGTGATCTCAAGGCCCTGACGTCAGCGCTGTAGCAAACCGACGCCAGCGTGCCTAGCCTTCTTCAACCTCCTCCTCGCCACGGAATCATCGCGCAGATGATGTCATGCGAGGCCCCAGTAAATGACCTCTTCAGGCTCCGCTTCGGCCGCGACGGCATAGACCTCCACCGGAACTTGTACTTTAGCCTCACTGTAGCCCGCCGCGAACGTACTGGGCGAAGGCGGAATGCGGGGTGAAAAGTCCGACCGACCAGCCTCCTCGAAGGCATGAACCTTCGCCACAAACCGGTAGCCTTGACGCGGCACGGTTTCGATGAACTTTTTGTCCCTCTTGTCCTGTCCAAGTATCTTTCGCAGGACGCACAAGTTGTGCTCCAGATTGTTTTCTTCCACTACGGTGTCAGGCCAGATGGCCTGCATGAGCTCGTTTTTGCGCAGCAGCCGGCCCGAGTGGCGGACCAGTGCGCAAAGCGTGTCGAACACTTTTCCGCGCATGGGAATGACACGGCCATCATGCAGGAGCTGACGTTCACGAATGTCGAGGCGGAAAGACTCAAAGCGATAGACTTGCGCTGCCATATTGTTACTTCTCCCTGCGAAAGGTGCTCTCCCGTCCGGAACGCGCCGACGGGGAGACAGGCTCGGTTGCTTGATTTCAGGACACCCGGTCTACGGACCGGAAGCAATTGCTTGGCAGACCGCTCTCAACACAGCAGAACGCGTGTAAGGAAAAGGCGGGAAGGAGAAGGGTGAGTAGCCAGGTTAAAACTCGACAACAAATCGTACTGCAGCGGGGAGGTATCAAACCGTAAGGCAAACCCCAGGGCCAGGACCGCCAACTGCATCAACAGGCACGAGGCAGCACGGACGGCCCGCACCGTAGTGGGCGGAATGTTGGTTCCAGGCACCAGGACTATGGTCACGACGCAGAAAAGGAGCAGTACACACAGACCCAATCGTAATGCCCGCGAGCGGCCGATTTGGGACAGTGAAAGCATCGTGAACAACCACTGATCCTTGCGTTCCTACAAGTTACCACTCTTCAAGCCCTGCGCCAAGAGCATCTCACGCATGGTTCAGAAGAATTCCAGAAATCCTTAAGCCACCGTGAAGGACTTAGAAGCCCAGATTCTGTCCTAATTACGCCAAGGACCGAGGATGAGGTCTACGACTTAGACGATGAATCCGGGGAAAGGTGTCTTGCTGCGCGCGCGCCGCGTCGAAGGTCATCCCCGATGCAACCTCGGCAATCAATGGCAAATGGAGGTCAGCCATGGAAACCAAGATCACGAACAACTACTTCAAATTCGAGACGAATAAGTTCTTCCGCGGCAATGCCCACAACGCGAGGATCGGCGCCTTCGGCAAGAAGAAGGACCCGATCGGCGCCAAATCATATCTTGACGTTGAGAACAATGTGTCACCGGAGTACCTGGAAAGCCGCGTCAAGTACAACACCACGGCGGAAGTCAATTGGAACCAGGCGAATAAAGCGGACGTGAAAGCCGACCGGGTCGTCAAGTACTTCGGCATTGGCGGGGAGGTGGCCATGAACGGCAGCTACGAGAAGGCCAAGAGCGCCAACCTCAAACTGATGAGCTTCGCCATCGACGAGGGACCGCTGAAGTCGATGCTCAACAAGGATGCCAACGGCGTGCGCAAATACTTGGCGTCCGAGGGCAACGATGGACGCATCGTCTCCGAAGTGTGGGTGCTGGTGGAAGGCGAGATCGCTGAGACCTTCTCAACGGCCGCCTCAATATCGGTGTCGGGCAAGGTCCCGGGAAAGGCTTTGGATATCAATGCCAACGGCGGCAAGAACGGAACGCAGACCATCAAGCTGGACGGTGGCACCTTCGCCTACCGGCTCTCCAAGGTAAAGGACTGGAACAAAGGCAAGACCGAGATTAGAGACATGGAAACCGACTTCCACGGCCTGGATTGACTGGGCAGCCGGAAGAGGGAATTCTCGGGTTAAGAAGAATTCCAGAAATCCTTAAGGCGGCCTAAAGGACTTGCAAGACCACACTCTGCGTTAATGCTGGGAAACCAGGAGCGACCCAACGCCGTTAACGTGGCGGAGGTCTGCCACACTGGCCATTCAAAGGAGACCTTATGAATCGAACTGACCCAACTGCAGCCGAAACCAGCTTCCAGAGTGTTCTGGATCGTGAACTCAGCGTGGAAGAGGTTGCCGCCATTCAGAGCCTCGACACTACCATCACGAGCACCGAAGTTCCCGAGGGCTCGGTCGTTGAGTCGCCAGACCAGCCCGCGACCGCCGCAGCGGTCTCGCTGCCGCTCAAGCCAGCACCTCTCTTGCCCTTCATTCGACGCCCAGTCAGTGGGCGTTATCGGAGCGGCGGCGGCGCGGGTTTCCAACTGGAACTCCGGGTTGACGTTGACGGTAAACGCCCCATGAGGAAGGTCAGCGGTGACTTCTACCAGGTTAGCGGCGGAACCGTGTCCTACTTCGGTTCTTTCGTGGTGGATGCGCCGGTAGTAACCGTTACGGCCAGCCTGGTGACCATCACGGGCCTGGGGCGTTACACGTGGACCGCTGGGGCGCCTCGTATCCGGCTTACCATTCCCCGGGTCATCATTCTTTCGCCACCGGCGGCCGCGACCCTGCAGTTCTTCACTCTCGCCAACCAGCCCGGTGCGCAGTACGTTTGTCCCTATGTTTCGGGTTACTTTCGTACGGTGCTCTACGAACTCGACAAGGTACAGGACGTTGCTACTCCTGTTTTCGACCACTACAACACCGGCACGCTTCCTTCCGGCGGCCCAACAAGGAATTTGTCCGTCACCTCTGCCTTTGCGGAAGCGGGCATCGAGTTCCAGGCAACGGGCCGAAATGATGTGGTGGCCAACGCGGAGGAGGGCGCCGACGCCAAGTGGAACAACAGCGAGTTGCATGACTCCATGGAACGTCACTTCAGCCTGTGGCGTGACATTCCGCAGTGGGCAGTCTGGGAAGTCGCGTGTCAGGAGCACATCCTGGGCACGGGCCTGTACGGCATCATGTTTGACCAGGAAGGCAAACAACGGCAGGGCTGTGCCGTTTTCCATGCCGGCATCGGAGGCACCAGTGCCGACAAGCTGCGGCTGCAGCTCTACACCTATGTCCACGAGTTGGGGCACTGTTTCAACCTTCTGCATTCCTGGCAGAAGTCTCTAGCCTCGCCCCCGCAGGCGGACCGTCCCAACGCCCTCTCGTGGATGAACTATCCCTGGTTTTACCCGGGTGGCCCCGGCGCCTTCTGGAACGCTTTCGCCTTCCAGTTCGACGATCCGGAGGTGACCCATCTGCGTCACGCCTTCCGCGACGACATCATCATGGGTGGCAAGAACTTCGCTGTCGGCGCGGCAATGCAGGACTCCCGTCCCTTCAACGAAAACCTGCAGGACAACTCGGGTCTCAAGCTGGAACTCTCGGTGGAGAAGCCCGGCAAGAGCTTTCTCTTTGGCGAGCCGGTTCTTGTCAAAGTGAAGCTCACCGGTGCGGAAGGCCGGGCAGTCCATCCCTACCTGCATCCGAACTTTGGTCTCGTCCAGTTCGGCATCTGCCGGCCCAACGGCGATGTCCTGGTTTACCAGCCATTGATGGACCATTGCGTCCAGGGGCAGGTGGTCACCCTGGGGGCGGAGAACCCCTCCCTCGAAGACGTCGTCTATTGCGGCTACGGCAAAGACGGTTTCTACTTCGATCGCACCGGCTTCTATCAGCTGCGCGCCATCTACAATGCACCCGATGGCTCGCGTGTGCTTTCCAACATTCTGCATCTCCGCGTGCGGCATCCCGTGAGCGCCGCTGATGAGGACGTGGCCGATCTCTTCTTCGGGCAGGAACAGGGAACACTGCTGTATCTACAAGGCTCCGACTCGGAATACCTCAGGCACGGCAATGCTTGTTTCGACACTGTGCTGGAGAAGTACTCCGGTCATCCCCTGGCCACGTACGCGCGCCTGATCAAGGGCATGAACGCTGGCCGCGTGTTCAAGACGATCGACACCAAAGCGCGCAAGATGCGCGTTCGCAAGCCCAAACCGGAGGAGAGTGTCAAGCTACTATCCGCGGTCGTGGATGCGGCTCCCAGCGTCAGCCTGGATTCCATGACGCTCGACACAGTCAACCAAGCCATCGCCGATGCTCATCTGCGCCGGGGTGACAAGGCGGCAGCCGAAGCGACGCAGAGGCGAATCAGGACTCCTGACCGGGGGACTCTGGCAGGTGTCAAAGTAGCCTGACGGAATGGGTCGGAGAGCGCCACTTTCCCAGGGTGGGCAGTCATCGCCCACCCTGCGTTGCTTTTTCGTTCGTCGCAGCTTTGCGGTATTGCAAGTGTTGTTTACGATAATTCCAACAGCCGAGGATGCGCATGCACGTTCTTCATCTCGACCTTCGCGACGGTTTCAAACACGACGATGTCGTCGTTTACATTAACGATCACGAATCCGCTCGTGCCTCGGATCTCACCACCGATCTCACGATCTCCCATGCCGCCTCTTTCGACCTGGCGGTACCTGATGGCCCGTTTACGCTGCGTCTGGAGGCCCCTAAGCAGGGTGTTTCCGCGTCCACTGTCGTTGACGCCGCCGAGACTCCCCATGTGGCCGCATTCATCCTCAACGGCACGCCAATATTTCGCAAATTGAAGGAAGCGATCCCGATGCTCTGAGGGCTTCGATCTCACCCGAGCCGCGAACGGACAGCTAACTGCCAGGCTCTGGACCGGCTGGGCTAATGAAAGTTACGGATCAGGATGGCGTCCGTATCGTGATGGCCGCGTGCCATCACCAGCGTTCCATCCGGAGTGATGACGGAATTGAAGATCTCCTCCGATGTGAAGCTGGTGAGCGGAGTTCGCGCTCCAGTATCGAGAGAGAGCTTCCAGATGTTCGTCACCGAATTGTGGTTTTCGCCGTAAAGGACACCCTTGTCGTCGGGCGTGAACAGCGGGAACCCTTCGGTAGTGAGGGTGACATCCACAGGCCGCAAGAACCTGCCATCAGTCGCCGAGATGATTCCCACCTTCCACTGTGATGCCTGGGTATCAAAGTACTCCACGAGTATGCTGTCACCACGATGGGAGAAAGCGTGATTTTCGATCTGCAACTCCGAGACCTGAACCGGCTGCCCGCCTGAGAACGGAATCTTGAACAGGTGCACCTTGCCTTCGGACCAGTGCTGAAAATAGACGAATGCACTGTCGGGCGAGAATACCGGCTGCAGGTCAGCGCTCCCGAAGGTCAACTGCCTCAGATTGCTGCTGTCGGTGCCGGCGACCCAGATGTTCGGATTGCCGCTCTTGAGACACATGAAGCTGACATAACGTCCATCGTGCGAGATTCCCGGCGTGCCGCAATAATCCTCCCCCGCGCTTACCTGCGTGGAACCAGAGCCGTCCAGGTTTATCGTGAAAACTGTGGGGATTCCTGTCGAACTCGAGGTGTAGGCGATCTTTCCCGCCGAGGCATCAATTCCTTCGATGCCGTCTTCATCACCTTGCGTTATCTGCCTGGGATCCTTGTAATCACCTATGGCAACCCACACATTTGAGTGGGGTACCTGTTGGATGGTCACAACCGTTGAGCCATCCGCTGTGACACCAAGACTGAGCTTTCCGTAGCTGTTCAGGTCATTGGTGATGCGGGAGACCTCCCCGCCGGGATACGACACAAACCAGAGCTGGTTGGAGGAAGAACCGACTCTGGGCGTTGCGGAAAACACCAACCCCTCGCCACTCTTGAGCCATAGCATGCGTCCGACCTGACCACGCACTCTATCAACCAGTCTGGTCTCGTTTCCTGCCAGGTCGAACAGTGAAATCCCGTTGCTGTAGCCTGAGGCATTCAGGCGCTCTTTGCCAACAGCAATAGACTTGCCATCGGGCGACCACGAAGGACCGTGGACTTCGAACCAGTCCACGACCAGCTTGCCGGTGGCGATCGGGTGGGCATCGCTGCCGTCGGCGTTGGCCACCATGAGTTGGGACGTCGGACCCTGCGGCGAGTTCTGCCTGACGTACGCGAATTGCTTGCCGTCGGGAGAGAACGTGATGGGCCCCGAGATGTTCGACAGGATCTTCTTGGGCACTCCTCCTAATGTGGGTACCACAAAGAGAGCACCGCTGGGCTCATCCTTGGAGGGTTGTTGGTAGTAGACGAAATTGCCATCGGGAGAAAAGGTCGTTCCTCCAAAACCATTGTCCGTATCGGGAACCAGCTTGACCGCACTGGAGCTGGCAATCTGCCGCAGCCAAAGGCTCAGCTTGCCGTCTTTGGTGACTTCATAGACGACATACTTGCCATCGGGTGAGATGCTTGTAGAGCCGTTCGTCTTGCCGTCGTGCGTAAGGCGTTCGACCGACATCTGCTGAGCCGCCGTCTGTGTCGGCCGCTGGTGCAAACGCGAATACAGCAGCCAGCCCAGGACGGCAACCACGATCACGCCAGCCACGGAGGTAAGAGCGACTCCCGTCTTGTGGCGTTTGGCCTCAGCGATGAGTACCGAACCGCTCGAAGGCGGCCCGCCAGGTTGCCCGACCGTGCCTGGGGGCGCAACCGCGGCGGTGACTTGTGCCGAAGAGGGCGCACCGGCCACGGTCTTGCCCGAGCTGTGGTCGCGACGCAGACGCTTCAGATCAGCCTTTAACTCTGCCGCTGTCTGGCAGCGCAGATCGCGGTCCTTTTCCAGCGCCTTCTCGATGGTTTGCACCAGCTTCGGTGGCAGCGACGGATTCACGTCCAGCAATGGCTGAGGATCGTGCTCTAGTATCTTTGCGAAGATCACCGCTGACGTCGTCCCCTGAAAGGGAAGTTGGCCGCTCGCCATCTGGTACATCACTGAGCCGAAGGAAAAAAGGTCACTGCGCGCGTCCAGTTCCTCGCCCCGCGCCTGCTCGGGTGACATGTAGGCCACCGTTCCTACGGCCGAGCCTGGGCTGGTCAGGTCACTGGAGGCGGCCGTACTCAACGTCGGCGCTCCCACCGTCTCCGCCACCGACTTCTTCTGCCGGATGAGCTTAGCCAGCCCGAAGTCCAGCACCTTGACCCCGCCCCGCGTCGTCACAAAGATGTTGGACGGCTTGATGTCGCGATGAACAATACCTTGCTGATGCGCAGCCTCGAGCGCCTCAGCGATCTGGATGGAAATGTCGAGCAGCTCGGCGGTCTTGAGTGGCTGGTCGTGGATGACCCGGTCGAGGGTCTGCCCTTCCATCAGCTCCATGACGATCATCCACTCGCCGTCATGTTGTTCGACGTTGTAGATGGTACAGATGTTGGGATGGTTCAACGCTGAGGCCGCACGCGCTTCCAGCAGAAAACGCTCCGGCGCCCCGGTCGCCTGGCTGAGGTCGGGTGGCAGAAACTTAATCGCAACATGACGCCCCAGCAGGGTATCTTCTGCTTCATACACGACACCCATGCCGCCGCTGCCCAGTTTCGCTATGATCTTGTACTGCCCGACTGTCCGGCCAAGCACGGATCGCAACTCCTAGTCGCTGTTGGCCGAAACTCCAACGTGCATGACCCCGTGTCGAAGGGCACAAAGAGCGAACGGCCGTCTCAAGCGTGGAATCCATTATCGAGCGCAGCTCTTAAGCTTGCAACCAACGGTCCGGCCGCTGGCGACGGGAGCGAAAGCGTGCGTCGTTTAAGAAGAACCCTGATCCTGCAGGTCGACGAGCACTCGCAACACCTCGCCAGGATCACGGCTGATATTCGGGTCGGTGACGTAAACGAAGCGAATCACACGAGCGGGATCGACGATAAAGGTGGCACGCTGGGCGGCTCCTTCGCTCTCGTCGAGGACGCCAAGCTGGCCACACAGTTCGCGACGAAAGTCGGAGAGCGGCGGTAACGCAAGTTCGCGGAGGTCGTCTTCCTGCTGGCGCCAGGCGAGGTGCGCCGACTCGGATTCGACGCTGCATCCCAGGACCTGGGTGTTCCGGTCGCGCGGAACTCAGCCCCCAGCCCGCCAAAATCGAGGATTTCAGCGAGCGAAAGATCCGTGAAGTTCTTCGGCCAGAAGAAGTAAATCTTCCACTGCCCGGGGAAATCCCGATCGGTGATGGTGCGGAAGGCGCGGTGCTCATTGGCGCCGACACTAGCCACCAGTGAGAAGTGCGGGAAACTTCTCGCCCACTCCGAGCACAGCATGTCCTCCTCCAACAAGAGGAACTAGAGTTAATACCTAGTTAACAGCTGTCTCCCGCTCAGGCAAGGTCGTACCGGTCAAGATTCATCACCTTGTTCCACGCCGCCACGAAGTCCTTCACAAACGTCTCCTGCGAGTCGTCACAGGCATAGACTTCCGCGAGCGCTCGAAGTTGTGAATGTGAACCGAAGACGAGGTCAACACGGGTACCGGTCCACTTGAGTTCGCCCGTCTTGCGATCGCGTCCCTCATACACGCCTTCAGTCGAAGACGGCGACCACTTCGTATTCATGTCGAGCAGGTTGACGAAGAAATCATTCGTCAGCGTCCCGGGCCGCTTGGTGAAGACGCCATGCTTGGACTGCCCGAAGTTCGCATTCAGGGCGCGCATGCCGCCAATGAGGACCGTCATCTCGGGAGCCGTCAGCTTCAGCAACTGTGCCTTATCCACCAGCAGCTCTTCCGGCGAGATTCCGTTTGACTTCCGGACGTAGTTGCGGAATCCGTCCGCCTTCGGCTCCAGTACGGCGAAGGAGTGTAAATCGGTCCAGTCCTGCGAAGCATCCGTGCGGCCCGGCGAGTAGGGAACCTTCACGTCGTGCCCGGCCTTTCTCGCAGCTTCCTCGACGGCTGCGCAGCCGCCCAGAACGATCAGGTCGGCCAGGGAGACCTTCTTCTTCCCACCGGACTGCGAACTGTTGAATTCCTTCTGGATCGCCTCCAGCTTCTGCAGGACCTTCGCCAGTTCGGCCGGCTGGTTTGCTTCCCAATCCTTTTGCGGCGCGAGGCGAATGCGCGCCCCGTTCGCCCCACCGCGCTTGTCGGAGCCGCGGAAGGTGGCAGCCGATGCCCAGGCCGTCGTAACCAGTTGTGGAATCGACAGTCCGGATGCGAGGATTTTGGCCTTCAGAGCACTAATGTCCTTCTCCCCGATCAGTTCATGATCCACGGCGGGAACAGGGTCTTGCCATAGCTGGGGCTCCTTAGGAACGAGCGGGCCAAGGTAGCGCGAGAGCGGCCCCATGTCGCGGTGGGTCAGTTTGTACCACGCCTTGGCGAACGCGTCGGCGAGCTCCTGTGGGTTCTCGTAGAAGCGCCGTGAAATCGGCCCATAGACAGGGTCAAACCGCAGTGAGAGGTCCGTGGTGAGCATGGTCGGTGCGTGACGCTTGGAAGGATCGTGCGCATCCGGTACCGTGCCGGCTCCTGCGCCGTTCTTCGCCGTCCATTGATGCGCACCAGCCGGGCTCTTGGTCAGTTCCCATTCGTAGCTGAACAGGTTCTTGAAGAAGTTGTTGCTCCACTTCGTAGGGGTGGTCGTCCAGGTGACTTCCAGGCCGCTGCCGATGGTGTTATCGCCGTTGCCGCTACCATAGGTATTGTTCCAACCGAGCCCCTGCTGTTCAATTGGGGCGGCCTCAGGTTCGGGGCCGACATACTTGTTTGGGTCGGCAGCGCCGTGGGTTTTGCCGAAGGTGTGCCCGCCGGCAATCAGTGCAACGGTCTCCTCGTCATTCATCGCCATGCGGGCGAAGGTCTCGCGGATGTCTCGCGCCGCGGCCAGGGGGTCCGGGTTTCCATTGGGCCCTTCCGGATTCACGTAAATCAGGCCCATCTGCACGGCGGCCAGAGGATTCTCCAGATCACGGTCGCCGGTGTAGCGCTCATCCGCCAGCCACTTGCCCTCAGCCCCCCAGTAAATGTCCTCTGAGGGCTCCCAGACGTCCTCGCGCCCGCCGGCGAAGCCGAAGGTCTTGAAGCCCATAGACTCCAACGCGACGTTGCCGGCAAGAATCATGAGATCGGCCCAGGAGATTTTCTTGCCGTACTTCTGCTTGATCGGCCAAAGCAACCGGCGCGCCTTGTCGAGGTTCACATTGTCCGGCCAGCTATTGAGGGGCGCGAAACGTTGTTCGCCAGAGCCTGCGCCGCCGCGACCGTCCCCGATGCGGTACGTACCGGCGCTGTGCCACGCCATACGAATGAAAAGCGGCCCATAGTGGCCGAAGTCGGCCGGCCACCACTCCTGCGAGTCGGTCATCACGGCGTGCAGGTCTTTGACCACGGCATTCAGGTCGAGGCTCTTGAATTCTTTCGCGTAGTTGAACTCCTTACCCATAGGGTCGGACTTCGGGGAGTGCTGGTGCAGGATGTTCACGTTCACCTGATTCGGCCACCACCCCTCATTCGCCTGAGGCTTCGGTCTGCCGTTACCGTGGGCGACAGGGCACTTGGATTCGGTTGACGAGGTTTGCTGATTACCGGGGACAGGCGCCCCCGCTGCGGTGGTGACTTCTTTTTCCATATGTTTATTTTCCTTTGAATTAGTCCTACAAGGATGAATCTCAGCAATTCAACAGTTATTATTACTGGATAAAAGCTACTGAACAGTGAATGGTGCTGTCAAGCGGGGGCAGGCGTTGCGCAGGCCGTCAAAACCCTCTCCGCTTGTTAGAGACGCTCACGCTTGTAATCCGGCCTTCGACCACGGTCTCCTCGCCTGTGCCCTGCTTGAATACCAGACTTGACCGGTCTCCGTCAGGCGCATGGGGCAAGGAATCCTCCGCACGTTTTCGGTATCAAGAGAGTTGGCAACGAGATACTACCGATGGTAGTAGGCAACCTGGGCAGCGTAGCGTAAAGCCTTTGCCTCGCAAAGAAGCCAGGCCAGCGCCGATTTTTCCTGCAACCCATTGGGGGTATCCCTGAATGCGCTTTTCGCTCCGTCCACGTCCGTTCGGAATCTTAGGTCTCCTCACACTTCCAATCCTCCTGCTCGCCCCGCAGCTCTCGGCGCAGAACGCGACGGGTTCGCTGCAAGGCGAGGTGCAAGATGCCAGTGGTGCACGCATCAACTCTGCCAGTGTCGTGGTGACTGATATTCGGTCGGGCGTTTCGCGACAGACGACCACCAATCGCCGCGGGGAATTCCGGGTCCCCGACCTGTTGCCAGCGCCCTATCACGTGGTAGTGAATGCGAAAGGGTTTGCCGAGGCCAGTTCCGATGTCACGGTACAGGTGAGCACGGTGCGAGACGTTCTGGTAACGTTGCGGCCGGCGCAGGTGCAAGAGACAGTCAACGTGAAAGCGGTGCCGTCATCCATCACCACCCAGGAACTCGACACCTCAGATGCGGTCAACGGGGGCGTGGTGAGCGGTAAGGACCTGCAGGACATTCCCCTCGCGGCCCGCAGCTTTGCCAACATTGCGTACATGGTGCCGGGCACGGAACCGGTTGAGCCTTCCGATCCCACCAAAGCGCGCATTACCGCCGTTTCCACCGGCGGAAGTTCCGGGCTCAACAATCAGCTCACCGTAGATGGAGCGGACAACTCGGACGATTACATCGGAGGCTTCCTGCAGAACTTCTCCCCCGATGTGATTCGTGAGTTCGCTTTCCAGACTTCGCAGCAGAACGCCGATGTCGGACGCACGACGGCAGGGTCGGTCGTCATCAGTACCCGCAGCGGCACCAACGACTGGCACGGCGACTTCGCGGTATTTGAGCGTGCTGCTGCCCTGAATGCTCGGTTTCCAATCGAGAATCCGCCGCCCGAACCCAAGCAGCCATTTTCCCGGCAGAACTATGTAGGGACAATCAGCGGTCCGATCGTAAAGGACAAGCTCTGGATCTTTACCGGCTTTGAGATGGTGAATGAGCACGCCAGCATCAACTACAGCCCTGACAGCCTGACGCAATTCAACGCTCTGGCACAACTGGCGCAAGAGGGATTGGTACCCAACACGAGTTACATTGCCGTGCCTCCCTACGTCCGGGTCCCGTTCCAGTCTTACCTCGGCATGTTGCGTTTTGATTGGGCGCAATCGCAGCATTCGCAGTGGTTCGTACGTTACGCCCTGGACAACAACACCACCAACAATGGTCTGGTGCAGCAGGCGACGTTGCCCTCTACCGGCGCCACCCAACACGCCAATTACCAGAACGGTGTCATCAGCAACACTTTCACGTTCAACCCAAATTGGGTGGGGACCTTCACCTTTGGCGCCAGTTACCTCCACGGCACGGCCACGCGCAACGGCTATCTAGGCTTTGCTCTGGCATTTCCATTCAGCTCCACGTCCAAGACCATCTCCGGATTTGAGACCTATGGCGATAATCAGTTCGTCACTCCCATTACCGCCTTTCCGGTGGTGCGGAACCAGGAGAAATATCAGTTTCGCTACGACGTCAGCGGCTCAATCGGCAGGCACGCACCTAAATTCGGTGTGGACTTCATGCACGAGCCGGTGTTGAGCGGCGCTTTTCCGGGGCAGGCAGAAACCACTTATGTTCTCACTGAGAACCCCACCTTCTACCTCACCAATCCGGATCAGTTCACGGCGGAACTGAATTGCCTGCCACCGTTCGATGGCGACGCCTGCCAGACTGCCTCGACTCCGGCCGGCAATGGCAACTTTTCGCAGAACGTGCAGCGCCTGGGTCTCTACGCCATGGATTCATGGCGCGTGACGCCTCAGTTGACCATCAATTACGGTCTGCGCTGGGACACTACCTTTGGCTTGTTCCAAGCCTCGGGAGTCAACCAGAACTACAATCCTGGAGTTCAGACTATTCGTGGACTGCAATTGCCGCTGGCAACTGGCATTCCTCACGACTACCGCAAGGCTTTCGCGCCTCGCCTGGGTATTGCCTATAACCCTGACCAGATTGAAGACCTCGTGATTCGCGCCGGCATTGGGCTCTATTACAACGACCTCGCGCAGAACGGCTGGGCCACCGCATTTCAGGCAGTGAACACTCCGTCGGCCTTTCAGCCTTGCACGCAACCCGGCGATCCGGGGTGTCTGCCCGGCTCAGCCAACGGTGGTGCGGGCGCCGTCATCGATCCTAACTACCACACCCCATACGCTCTCCATGTGAGCGGCGGCGTTCAATACCAGTGGCACAAGACCTGGATAATGAGCGCCGACTACATTCATGAACAGGGTGTCCACGGCTACCGGCGTTACGACTACACCTCGGGTTACACGTTGTCCTCGCCCCTGTTCCCTCCGGACATGGACAGCCAGCAGGCCAATGTTCCGGACATGGCGGTGTTCAAGTCCGACAACCGCTCCAGCTATAACGCGATGATGCTGCGTGTGCAGGGGAACAATAAGTGGTTCAACCTGACCGGGACCTACGTGTTGTCCAGCGCCAAGACATGGGGCTGCGTTCTCGGCGAACTATGGGATTACGTGAATGGAGTCTGTAATCCGCTCAACCCATTTGGTCCGGGCGATTACGGCCCGTCGGGAGAGGACGTCACCAGCCGCTTCACCCTGGCTGGCGTTGTTTACATTCCGGGTGGCTTTCAGGTCACGACGTTATTTCAAGCTGAGACTGCCCGCCCGATTACGCTTACGACTCCGGTGGACGTGAACGGACTGGGAGACCCTTCGAACGATCGCGCCGTAATAAATGGTGTCCAGACAAATCTCGATCAGTTCCGCGGCACGCCGTACATCCAGCTTGACCTGCGTGTCACGCGGCCATTTAAAGTTGGGGAACGCTGGCAGATCTCCCCATTTGTTGAATTCTTCAATCTCTTCAACCGCAACAATCCGGGGGCGAATTACGTTACCGACATTTCCGCCCTGCCGACGCCGGTAAACAATCTTTTCAATGCCACCGCGCTTTGTCCGACTTCAGCCTGCAGCTTGCCCATTACAAATCCCAACCAGTTGCTGGTTCCGTCCGGCGCGCTGGGAGACTTCTTCGGGCCGGGAACCACGGTGGGAATTCCTTTCGCCGCCCAACTCGGCGTGCGAGTAACGTTCTAGGCTTCGCGGTCGGAAAGAAAAGCCGGCCCACCAGGCCGGCTCACTTATGACCTTGGAACGTTTTACTTCTTGAGTGTTCCGACGTAGGTGGCAATGGCCGCAGCCTGATCCGCCGTCAGCCCGGACACTGCTTTGCCGTGTGGCGCCTTCTTACCTTCGGCGCCCTTGGTGAGCAGGTCAGTAATTTGCGCCTGCGTCAGGGTCGTCTTTTGCAGCGACGGCCCAACTTTGCCTTCGCCCGCCGCTCCGTGGCACGCCGCGCACTTGGTTTTGTAAAGGGCAGCTCCATCCTGTGCCCAAGCCAGGCTCGATGCCAGTGTGAACGCTGCCAATATCATCAGAGAACGCTTCATGAACAAGAATCTCCTTTGCGATTATTAGAATGACAGGAGCAGAACCAGCCTCCAGTTGTGAATGCAACTGCGCTGCCGCCGCCCATGTGAGCACAGACGTCCTGGCTCACCACGCACCCTATTGTAGAGAACGACCCAGGGGTCTTTCGATAGGAACCGTCACATCTCCCACGTGCAGCCGTCACACGGCTTGGGTTGCCGCCCCGGGGTAGGGGGGGCTCGGCAACGTCCGCGTCCGTTCGGCACCACCATTACAGCACCGGCCCTGCCCCATCCGCGAAGGACCTCGAAAGCGTACAATCGTTTCCGATTGGACTGCTTCGAGGAGGTCCCATGAAATTTCTCGTCCTGTGGCATTTCGATGTGACCCGGTTGACCCCCGAGGTCGTCCGAGCCATCGCGGACCAACCAAGATACGGCGAAAAGCTGGAGGCCGATGGCAAACTGGAGTGCCGGTATCACGTGGTCGGGAGCCACGGAGGGGCCTGGATTTATAAGGTTACGTCCAACGAAGAACTCGATCTCCTCCTCGCCATGTCGCCCGTATACAACTACGCTACCTACCAGGTGCTGCCTCTGGCAGAGATGACCGATCCCCGCACCGTCGTTGGCAAGGCGACATAACGCGCAAAACGAGGTTCCCTCGCGGAAAGTGTGACCCTGACTATGAGCAGAGGATCACCGACCGCACAATCAGTCGAAAACTACGGCGCTTAGTCGGGGAAGTCGTGCTACTCTCCTCCACGAGGGCCTTGCCATGTCCCGAATTCTCGCAGTCGTTGCCGGGTTGGCGCTGCTCATCCAGGCGCCAGCCATTGAAGCAGGGTCCGACCCGCAAACCGCCGCCTTGAATGCTGCCGATCAGCTCTACCGCTCCGGTAACTTTGCCGAGGCCGCGGGAAAATATCAGGCCATTCTGAAAGCAGACGCCACGCTCGTGCCTGCGCAGGCCGGGCTCATTCACACGTTGCTGCGCCAGCAGGAAATAGACGAAGCCTCCCTCGAGGCTGGCAAGGCTCTTGCGGCTCAACCGAACTCTGCAGCGCTTCTGTCAGCAATGGGAGACGTGCAATTCCGATTAGCGGAAATGGCGGAAGCAGAGACTTCGTACCTGAAGGCTCAGAAGATTGACTCCAAGGAAGCGCGAGCGTATCTGGGCCTGGCCCGTCTGTACCACGCGTACTCACTCGACGGCCGTGCCTATCAGCAACTGCAGGCCGCATATCAAATCGCCCCCAATGATCCGGAAGTCCAGCGAATGTGGTTCCACAGGCTGGGCCGGCGCGAACGCATCGCCGCGATTGAAGCATATCTTGCTGGCGCCCATCCCGACAGCCCCGAAGAGACCGAATATCTGCAACATTATCTTGAGTTCCTCAAAGCCACCATTGACCAGCCCATCCATGCCTGCAAATTAGTGAACCGGGTTGAACAGACGGATACAAAGCTGGACCGGATGCTGCGCGACACCAAGCACATCGTCGGGTACGGTCTCACCGTAAGGATCAATGATCACAACAGCCATCTGTTGCTGGACACCGGCGCCAGCGGAATCCTGATTGGCCGAAAGTTCGCAGAAAAGTCGGGTCTCAAGCACGTATCGAACACTCGCTATTACGGAATTGGCGATAAGGGTTCGCAGAGCGGCTATCTGGCGTTGGCCGATCATATTCGAATTGGGGAATTGGACTTTGCCGATTGCGTGGTGCATGTGACTGACAAGACGCAGCTCACCGATGAGGACGGTCTCATCGGCGCCGATGTTTTCAGTTCTTACTTGATTGACATTGACTTCCCAGGCGAGAAGCTGCGCTTGTCGGCTCTGCCCAAGCGCCCCGACGAAACGGCCGGCGCCCCTGCCCTCCAGAGCGAAGGCGACTCGCACTCGAATCCGGACGACGAAGAAGACGTGCTGGATCAGAAAGCGGAGCCAGCCGGCGGGGCAAGCAGACCCACCAACACCGCTCGCCAGCCTCGGCTCCCAAAGGACCGCTATGTAGCACCGGAGATGAAGGAGTGGACTCCGGTCTTCCGTTTCGGCCATGAACTGCTCATCCCGACCTCAATCAACAATTCCAAGTCGATGCTGTTTCTGATTGATACGGGGTCGCAGCTGAACGACCTCTCCACCCGCGCCGGGCGCGAACTCGGCAAAATCAGCTCCGACTCGACGATGCACATCAAAGGGCTGAGCGGGAGTGTGGCCGAAGTTTACCGTGCCGACAACGCGACGCTTCGCTTTGGGCGCTTCGCTCAGAAGAACCAGAGCATCGTCACCTTCGACCTGTCGCACATAAGCAAGAATACGGGCACCGAGGTTTCCGGAATTCTCGGCTTTCAAACGCTGTACATGTTGCAGGTGAAGATTGACTACCGCGACGGCCTGGTTGACTTTGCCTACGACCCGAGCCGCTGGAGGCGTTAGAAAAGCCGCCGGACCTTCCGGCGACTCTTTCTTCAACTCCAATTGGATTACACACTGACCGGCGAAGGCTGCTTGACCGGTACTGGAGTCAGCCAGCCGAAGCGGTCCTCTGCGGTGCCATTGACGATCCCGTAGAACTCCTTGCGGAGGGTCTTGGTGATGGGACCACAAATTCCCCGGCCGACGGTGATCTTGTCCACCGAGCGGATGGGCGTAATCTCGGCCGCTGTGCCACTGAAGAAAAGCTCGTCGCAGATGTAGAGCATCTCGCGCGGAACCACCTGTTCGACCACCGGAATCCCCAGCTCGTGAGCCAGGTGCATCACCGAGTTCCGGGTGATGCCGGGCAGAACGCTGTTGCCCAGCGGCGGGGTATAGATGCGGTCCTTATGCACCACGAAGACATTCTCGCCTGACCCCTCGCTTACGTAACCGTTGACATCGAGCGCGATGCCCTCGACGTAGCCGTTCACGATGGCTTCCATCTTGATGAGCTGCGAGTTCATGTAATTGGCGCCGGCCTTGGCCATTGTAGGCATGGTGTTGGGGGCCAAGCGCGACCACGACGAAACACACACGTCAACCCCGTCGTCGGAATCGGGATTGCCCAGATACTTGCCCCATTCGTAGTTGGCGATGTAAACCTCAGTCGGCGAGTTGAATGGGTTGACTCCGACCTGGCCGTAGCCGCGCAACACAATCGGCCGGATGTAGCAGGGCGAAACGTTGTTGGCGGCGACCAGCTTCACCGCCGCCTGACAAAGCTCGTCCAGCGAGTAATCGAGGTCAATGCGATAGACCTTCGCCGAGTGCACTAGACGCTGCATGTGGTCCCGCAGCCGGAAAATTGCCGGCCCCTTCGGAGTCTGATAGCAACGGATGCCTTCGAACAGCGATGAGCCATAGTTGACCACGTGCGCCATCACGTGAATCTGCGCCTCATCCCAGGGAATCAGACGACCGTTGTGCCATACATGATCAGTTGCTTTGAGGGACATTCTGGCGCTCCTGCGAAATCGAAGTAGTGGGTCGGATCAGGCTGTGGGCCCGGATGTTCCAAGTACAACAGATGCTCACGGCAGGGCAAACGCTGCGGCGATCGATGATGATGGGCATCAGGGAATCGACTTAATCCGGCATTATACCCGAAGCTCGGCGGCGCGAAGGCAAGGATTTTGTGATGCCGCCGTCTCCCGTGACCGGCTGCAGCCTAAGCGAGGCAAGGCGCTGGCACCATAGCGCCGGGAAAGTGCCTGGCGCTTCCGTTGAGGCTTGTTTCCTCAGGCGCCCCCCTTCTCGCCCCTTAGATGACGGTCACAGAAAGGCATTTACAATGGAGAGTATTGCACTACATCTGGAGATACCTGCATTCGCGCCTGCAACCTCTGTATCGTCGGACTGGGCAACGTTGGCAAGGCCCTGGTCGCACTCCTCCAAAACAAACAGCAGGAATTGAGAAGTCGCTACGCCGTTGACTGGCGCATGACAGGTGTGGCCTCGCGGCGCATCGGCTGGCGGGTGGCGCCGGAAGGCTTCACGCCCGAGAAGTTGCTCGACGGAGATTCTTCCCAGGGGCACGAGGCGGCGGATGTGCGCCAGTGGCTGCGCCTGGCCAAAGCCGATGTCCTGTTTGAGGCGAGCTCGCTCAATGCGGTGACTGGACAGCCTGCGATCGACCATATTCGTGCCGCGCTTGAAGCCGGGGCACACGCTGTCAGCGCCAACAAAGGGCCGGTCGTGTACGCCTGGCGCGAGTTGACGAAGCTGGCGGCGGCCAAGGGCCGCCGCTTCCTGCATGAGTCTGCCATGATGGACGGCGTGCCCATCTTCTCGTTGTTCCGCGAGACGCTGCCCGCCATTGAGATTCGCGGCTTTCGCGGTGTACTCAATTCCACCACGACGGTCATCCTGGACGCGATGGCCGCCGGTATGAGCTTCGACGACGCTGTCCGCGAAGCACAGCGGCTGGGCGTGGCCGAAACGGATCCGTCCAGCGACGTGGATGGCACCGACGCCGCCGTCAAAGTCGTGGGCCTTACGACCGTGTTGATGGATGGCAGCCTGAAGCTGGACGACGTACGCCGCCAGGGTATTCGCAACATTGGCCCACAGCAGTTGCGCGAGGCGCTCGTCGGTGGCGAGGTGTGGAGGCTGGTGAGCCGCGCGCAGCGCACCCGCGACGGGACAATTCTTGCTTCAGTCGCTCCCGAGCGGCTGATGGCCGGCGATCCACTCAGCACCGTGCGCGGCACGTCACTGCTCATCTGTTTCGAAACCGACATTTTCCCCGAACTGATCATTGGCGAGCGTGATCCGGGACCGCAGGCCACCGCTTACGGGCTGCTCGCCGACTTCCTGACCGCAATAAGGAGTACTTAACTATGTCCGCGAATGCAAGAACTGTCGCGAACAAGCTGGATATCGCATGGGTGCGCCAGCAGTTCCCCGCGTTGCAACAGAGCGTGAACGGGAGGCAAGCCGTGTTCTTGGACGGTCCCGGCGGTACCCAGGTTCCGCAGCGCGTCATTGACGCGATCGCGAAGTACCTTTCCACCTCCAACGCCAATACTGCCGGAGCGTTTGTCACCAGCCGCGCCACCGACCAGATGATCGCAGAGGCCCGCGCGGCCATGGCCGACTTCTTCAACTGTGCGCCGGACGAAGTGGTATTCGGCCCCAACATGACAACGCTTACCTTCGCCCTGAGCCGTGCCATCGGCCGCGAGTTGCAGGGCGGCGATGAACTGCTCGTCACCTGCCTCGATCACGATGCCAACGTATCGCCCTGGGTCTGTCTGGAAGAACGCGGCGCCAAGGTGCGTACCGCCGACGTCAATCCCGCCGACTGCACGCTCGACATGTTCGACCTGCAGGCCAAGATTCGCCGCAACACCCGGCTGGTGGCATTTGGCTGGGCCGCGAATGCGGTAGGGACCCTCAACGATGTAGCCCGGATTGTGCGGCTGGCGCATGACGCGGGCGCCCTGGCGTTCGTCGATGCGGTGCATTCCGCGCCCCATCATGCAATCGATGTGCGCGCTCTGGATTGCGACTTCCTCGCCTGTTCCAGTTACAAGTTCTTTGGACCGCACCTGGGGATTCTGTATGGCAAACGCGAGCAGTTGCAGCGCCTGCGACCCTACAAGCTGCGCGCCTGCACAGAGCAGTTGCCCGACCGCTGGGAGACAGGCACGCAAAACCACGAGTGTCTCGCCGGATTAATCGCGGCCACTGACTACATCGCGGACGTGGGCCGCCATCACGTGCCAGCCGCAGAAACGCGGCGCCAGGCAATTCTCGCGGCGTATGAGGTCTTCCAGCAGCACGAGCGCGAACTGATGGAGCAATTGATAAGCGGGCTGCTGCCGATTCCGGGGATTACGTTTTACGGAATCAAGGATCCGCAGCGCTTCGAGCAACGAACACCGACGGTTGCCATCCGCATGGAAGGCCATACACCTCGCGAGTTGGCGACTCGCCTCGGTGAGCGCGGTATCTTCACCTGGGACGGGAACTATTACGCCATCAATTTGGCGGAACGCTTAGGCGTCGAGCCGAGCGGAGGCTTCCTGCGCATCGGCCTGACGCACTACAACACCGTGGAGGAAGTGGAGCAATTGCTGGAGGAGCTGCGCGAAATCCAGCAACTAGCAATTAGCAACTAGCATTTGATACTGATCATCGCTTCCTCACTGGAAGTCATCTCCGTTCATATCAGCTCCCGACTTCAGTTGTGCCGAGCGAGGGCAGACCTAAGACCATCGCTTCAGAGTTTGTGTGAGTACTCCCTTCGCGAATCTCCGGTGGGGATAAGGAGACCAAAATTGCCGTGAATCCAGCCGCTCAGCGGCGGCACCGCTACTCACACCGACCTCCTCAGCCCCTGCGGCCCCGGTCTTTGCAGGGGCTGAAGCCCTTATCTCCCTGCCACGCTTTTCGGCCCGACCAAGGTCGTGCCCTGATGCAAAACCCGACCGATTTGTGAGATCGGCTCTAGTGTCCCGAGTTGCAAATTCGTTGAATAAGTACCGGCAGGGCACGTTCAAGTTTCGATGAATTGGTTTGTATAAGAGCCCGACTTCAGTCGGGCCGAGATGGGCTAGAAAGCTCAGGGCTTTAGCCCCTGCAAAACCGAGGTCCCTCCGGGGCTGAAGCCCGGTTTCTCAGGCAGCGAATTCCGGCACGACTGAAGTCGTGCCCTGATACAAGACCCTGGATTTCTGCAACGAACTTCTAATTCAGTACACTAGCTGCTAGTTGCCAATTGCCGGCCGCTGACTCCAAACCTGCACCTGCCGTCCGTGATTTATAATCCGCGCGTCTGCGGAGGGCGAACCATGCGCGGCATGCCTCGCTGGCTGGCGGTGCTGGCAGTGATCGCGATAGCGGCCGTGGTGTGTGCCTTCACCCTGCACCGTGCCCTCGCGCCCGCCGCGTTTGTGTTGCAGCTTGCCGATGCCTCCGTTCCCGCTGACGGATTCACCTCTACGGAATTGAAGGTTCGCTCCTCGAACGGCCGCGACCTGCGCGGGTTGGAGGTGAAGGTCGAGAGCCCATCAGGTGTTTCAACTCCTCGGCTGCGCTCAGCGCAGTCCTTTTCACGGGACGAACGGCTGGGAGTTGAGTCTCTTACAATCCGCGGCGATTCTGCGACTGTGTCGCTGCGCGCCGGGGTCAACCCCGGCGAAACCAGGCTTTTGGTCACCGCGCCCGGATTTTACCCGCAGGAAATCACGTTGCACACGACCCTCGACGTTACCGACACCGTAGGTGACGGTACAGCGGATTTCCTGCGCCTGCATGACGCTGCCGACCGGGCAGCCTTCCGGCGATGGTTCACCGTGTTGGCTGAATCGCAGTATTACCGCGACCATCCACTGCCCGAAGTTGACGATTGCGCGGCGTTGTTGCGCTTCGCCTATCGCGAAGCCCTGCGCGAGCACAATGCCGCCTGGGCGCATGCCATGGTGCTGCCCGCTGCCGCCTCCGCAGTTAATGTTCTGCAGTACCAGTATCCCTACACGCCGCTGGGAGCGTCGCTGTTTCGGGTACGGGGCGGCAGCTTCGCCGCGGGCGACTTCCACGACGGCGCTTTTGCGCAATTCGCTGATGTCGAAACCCTCTGGCGGTACAACACGTTCTTCGTGGGGCGCAATCTCAGTCGCGTGCGTCCGGGCGATCTGCTGTTCTTTCGTCAGCAAGGCCAGAAGATGCCCTTCCACGCCATGATTTTCCTCGGCCGCAGCCAGATCGAGCCTGGCGATGAGCAGTTCGTCATCTACCACACTGGCCCGAGCGGCAAGTCGCCGGGAGAAATCCGGCGCTGGTCTGTGGCCGAGCTGGTGAACGATCCCGAAGCGCGCTGGCGTCCGATTCCATCCAACCCGGCATTTCTCGGCGTGTACCGCTGGAACATCCTGCGAGGGGCGGAATGATGCGGCCGCGCGGATTTGAAGTGGCGCGCCTTCAGGTTCTTGTTGCGATTCTTGTTTGCTGCACCTTGGTCCTCCCTCTCTGCGAGGCGCAGGATCAACCGGACACCGAGTCCTTCTTCTCGCTTGCCAGCGAGCGCACCTACATGCCGGGCGAGAAACCGACTGTTTCCGTTTACAGCCACAACATAAGCAACCTTGAATTCCGCGTTTATCGCGTGAAAGACGAAGTCAAGTTCTTCAGCCAGATGCAGGAGCTGCATACCTTCGGCGGGCGCGGTCCGGCCATGCCCAAGCAGGCGCACACCTGGCTGGAAAAGTTTCACGCCTGGAAGCACCGCATCTGGGCCTGGTTCCGCGATTTCATCCGCGCCCAGTTCTCGCCCGAATCACGCCACAAGATTCGCCTGTGGGAGATGGGCAAGAGCGAGAAGAAGCCGGGACCCAAAGTCGAAGCCTATGCTCAGGTGCCGGTGCTCAACCAGCAGCAGGTGGTCTCGGTATGGAAGTGGGCCGTCCCCGCGCACGAGCAATGGCAGAGCCAAACCGTAACTATTCCGGTCAGCGATAAAGGCGTGTATCTGGTGGAGGCGACCGACGGCAAGCTGCGCGCCGACACCGTCATCGTCATCAGCGAGATCGCCATCATCACCAAGGCTGCGCCCGGCCGGCTGATGAGCTTCGTCGTCGATCGCCGGAGCGGCGATCCGCTGCCCGGGGCCATGGTCCGGGTATGGATTGACCAGCAGGAGGTCTCGGCGAAAGCGGCTGACCAGAACGGCCTGCTGGACACGCCGGTCACCCAGGCCAAGCCGGAAAACGTGGCCGTGCTGGCGACCAGCGGCGACCAGTTCGCCATCAATACGCCGGGCGCGTGGAACCTGGGCGCCGGGCCCGATCGCAACCTGAAGGGTTACACCTACACCGACCGGCCGGTGTATCGCCCGGGCGATGTGGTGCACTTCAAGACCATCGTGCGGGGCGAGTCCATGAGCGGCTACCGCATCCCGCAGGACCGCGATCTCCGGCTCGAGCTGCACGACCCGCAAAGCTACCAGACCATCTGGCAGCAGACCGTAACCCTCAATGACCTGGGTACCGCGCATTGGGACTACGCCATCCCCGCTGACGCTAACCTCGGTTTCTACTACGTGCAGATCCAGTCGGATCAGGACCGCTACATCGAAGGCGTCAGCTTTTCTGTGGAGGACTACAAGAAGCCCGAATACCAGGTGAAGGTAACTGCGCTCACGTCGCGCGTGTTGGAAGGCCAGTCCATCAAGGCCGTGATTGACGCCCGCTACTACTTCGGCGAGCCGGTCACCAACGCCAAGGTGAAGTGGGTGGTGCACACCTCCACCTACTGGCCGCTGGGACGTCCTGAAAACGACGATGACGCCGATGCCTATCAGGGGGGTGAGAATGCCGATGCCGATCAGGGTGACACCTACGGCGGCGAGCAGGAACGCGAGATGAACGGCGCGCTCGATGCCGACGGCAAGCTGCAAATCGAGTTTCCCACCCGCATCGACAACAAGAAGCAGGATCTGGTGTATCGCATCGAAGCACGCGTGACCGACGCCGGCAACCGCGAAATCGCCGGGCATGGCTTCGCCCTCGCCACCTACGGCAGCTTCTTCCTCACCGCCGAGCCGGATTCGTTCGTTTACACCAAAGGCAGCACGGCGACGGTCACCGTCACCGCGCAGGACTACGACAAAAGACCCATCCAGACTCCGCTCCGCGTGGAGATGAATCGCTGGGATTGGCGCAAGGGAGCAGGACCGGTCATTACTACGGCGCAAGGCCAGACAGGGGCGGACGGCAAAGGCCAGGTCAAGCTGGCGATTCCGGACGCCGGAGAATTCCGCGTACGCATTACCGCCGCCACTCCGGAGAAACGGCAGGTGGAGACCTCGGCCTATCTCTGGGCGCCGGGAGAAAGCCCGTGGTGGAGCGGGCCGGCGCAGGAACGCGTGCAGATCGTGCCCGACAAGAGGACCTACCAGCCGGGCGACATCGCGCACGTGCTCATCGTCACCGGCAAAGATCCGGCATCCGTGCTGGTGACCACTGAAGGAAACGGGCTTTATTCGGGACAGGTAATCAAGTGTACCGGCGGCAGCATTACGGTGGATGTGCCGGTTAAGCCGCAGTACGCGCCGAACTTCTATGTCGCAGCCGTCTTTATCCGCGGCAACAAGCTGTATCAGGGGTCGAAGAGCCTCAGCGTGCCGCCGGTGCAGCACGAACTCAAAGTGCAACTGTTGCCTTCAAAGCCGCAGTATCAACCCGGCGAAGCCGCCAGTTACACCATCAAAGCCACGGACGCGGGTGGCAAACCGGTCGCCGGAGCGGAATTCAGCCTGGGCGTGGTGGACGAAGCCATCTACGCCATCAAGCCCGACACGACGCCCAACATCATGAACGCGTTCTATGGACGCGTTTATTCCAAGGTGAGCACTGATACCTCGCTGACTTACTACTTCAGCGGGCAGGCGGGCAGGCGCGCCATGCAACTCGCGAACGCGCGCCGCTCACGCTCGCTGGCGCAGCTCAAGCCGGAGCGCCTGGTGCAGCCCAAGGTCCGCAAGGCGTTCCCCGACACGGCCTACTGGGTGGCCGACGTCAACACCGGCAGCAACGGCCAGGCGATGGCGCGCTTCAACTATCCCGATACCATCACCTCGTGGCGCGCCACCACGCGCGGCGTCACCCAGGACACTATGGTCGGCGGAGCGGTGACGAACACCATCGTGCGCAAGAATCTGATGGTGCGGTTAGTGGTGCCTCGCTTCTTCCGCCGCGGCGACGAGATTACGCTCTCCACCATTGTGCAGAACTATCTGCCGGCGGAGAAAACGGCGCGCGTCTCCATGGAGTTCGACGGTCTGCAGGTGCTCGATGGTGGCACGAAGGACGTGAACGTTCCCAGCCGCGGCCTGGCGAAGGTGGACTACCGCGTCCTGGTGCTCAACGTGGATTCGGCGCGCGTTCTGGGCAAAGCGCTCACTGACGTGGAGAGCGACGCCATGGAGCTGACGCTGCCCATAGTGCCGTTCGGCGTGAAGCTGGCGATAGCCAAGTCGGGCTCCATCGCGGGAAGCGGTACCAGCGACACCCTGCAGCCGATTACCTTCCCGGCGGGAGCCGAGCCGAGTACGTCCAAGCTGACCGTCAGCCTCACGCCATCGGTTACGGGAACCGTCTTCGCCGCTCTGGATTTCCTTACTTCCTATCCCTACGGTTGCACCGAGCAGACAATGTCAAGCTTCCTGCCCGACGTGCTGGTGGCCAATGCCATACAGAAACTCGGCGTGAAATCGAACATCGATCCAGCGACGCTGAAGAAGCAGGTCCAGGCGGGACTTGACCGCCTGTACAACTACCAGCATCCTGACGGCGGCTGGGGCTGGTGGCAGAGTGACGACAGCCACCCCTTCATGACCGCCTACGTGCTCGCCGGACTGAGCCAGGCCAAGGCGGCAGGCTTCGATGTGAAGCAGGACGCCATCGACAAGGGAAGCGGCTGGCTGAAGCCTTACTTCGACCACTCGCAGAAGATCAAGACCGACCTGCGCGCCTACATGGCTTACGCCCTGGCATTGAGCGGAGTGCGCGAGACTGCCGTGCTGGACTCGGTATGGAACCAGCGCTCGACCCTCACCTCCTACGGCAAGGCATTGCTGGGCCTGGCCATGCTAGAGATGACCGACAGCCGCGTCGGCGACGAACTGTCCAAACAACTCGAAGCCGAGGCCAAGCAGGACAGCTCCCAGGCATGGTGGCAGACCGACATGAACTACCTGATGGACTTCTCCGGCGACACCACGCCACAGGCCACTGCCTATGTGCTCAAGTTGCTGACGCACACCGCGCCCAACAGTCCCCTGGTGCCGAAGGCCGCAATGTATCTCGTCAATCATCGCGACGGTGGATACTACTGGGATTCGACCGAGCAGACCGCAATGGTGATCTACGGTCTGACGGATTACCTAGCCCGCACCCAGGAGTTGAAGCCCAACTACAGTGTCGAGGTGGAGGTGAACGGCAAGACCGTGGCGACCAAAAAGTTCACCGTGGCCGACGCGCTGGCTCCGGCGGCGACGACAGTGCTGGATCCCTCGCAAGTGGCGCCGGGCGTTAACCAGGTCCGTATCGCCAAGACCGGCGACGGCCGACTGTACTGGTCGGTGCGCGGCGAGTACTACTCCAACGAATCCAGGGTAGTGAACACCGGCAGCTTCAAGCTGAGCGTGGCGCGCGAATACTACAAGCTGACTTCGCAGCAGCAGGGCGACAAAATCGTCTATCACCTCGACAAACTGGCTGGATCTGTGGAGGTGGGCGATACGCTTGCGGTGCGCATCACCGTCGGTGGCAATGACTGGAAGTACCTGATGATCGAGGACCCGATCCCGTCCGGCACGGAGTCCCTTGCGCGCGATGATTTGTACCAACTCGATGAGAAGCCGGACTGGTGGGGCCGCTGGGCCAGCTATCGCGAACTGCGCGACGATCGCACCGCGTTCTTTAACGTCACCTTCCCGCAGGGTCAGCATGCATACGTGTACCTGCTGAAGGTGGTGAATCCCGGCGTCTTCCACGTCAGCCCCACGCGCGTAGAGCCCATGTATCAGCCCGAGTATCTGGCAACCAGCGACGCGCTGACGGTGACGGTGAAATGACCATGTGCCCCAATGTCGCAGGTACATGCTTTGTGTCAGGGCACGACTTCAGTCGTGCCGAACTGCGAACCAAAGAACTCGGCCTTTAGGCCCTGAGGTGACGCGGAAAGGGGTTTGAAAGGGCACGGCTTCAGCCGCCGAGTGAATTTAGAGTGGTGAAACATCACAAGTCCCCTCAGTGGCTAAAGCGCTTGCTGGACTCTGAGGCAAAGCTGAGAAGCACGTGAAATGACGATGCAGGCAAATCGCGGTGGCGTGGTCCGGCTGTGGCTACTGAACTTCTTCGGCAACGCAGCCGCGCTGGTCGCATGGTATTTTTGGCTGCTCAATCCCGATGCTCACGGCTGGCAGGTGGCAGCCTCCCTGCCCACCGCGGCCTGCATCATCGCACTGGTCGTGTGGCTGCGCGCCGGGACGTTCGCGTATTTCCGCCTCGCCGAGTTTCGCGACAGCGGTGCGGTAGGGCGTGCGTTCCGTTACTCGCTGCGTCACATTATTGCGCTCGCCCTGTGGGCCGTCGCAGGGGCTGCAGTGCTGTGGTTTCTGATTTCGCTGCGCATCTATCCACCGCAGTTCGGGGTCTGGCTCTGGCAGAAGTTGCCGGAGAGCTTGCGCCTCGCTAGTCCGCGTCAGCTTACGCGCGGCGCTGACGCGCTGCTGTGGCTGTGCATTCTGGTAGTTGTGCCGGGGATCTGGCTGCCCGTCGCAACCACAGTGTCCGCCAAGGGCTTCGCCAAAGGCCTATGGCGTTCCTGGCGCGTGCTGAAGCGCGTGATGTACTGGGTGTGGTTCTGCTTGCTGGTGTTGGTTGGGGTGTACATCCCCTACAAGCTCGTCTGGTGGATCCCCAACGCAGACACTCTCCGCAAGCAGGCCTGGAGCATGGGCCTGCGCTTCTTCGCCGCCTACGTGCTCTTGATCACAGCGTGGATTGCGCTGGTGTGGATGGTCGGGGTGCGGACGGAAAGCGATGCCGCCGAGAGAATTAGCGCAGGTGCTGATTAACCAGCCAAGGTATGTATATACATTTGTATAGCCTTGTGTTAGGATGATTTTCTGGGCAGCGGGGTTCGAATGGGACGCGGGGAATCGCGCCAAGTGCCAGAGCCACGGTGTTTCCATTGCAGAAATCGAGGCGCTGTTCCAGAACGGTCCCCGTATTGCGCCCGACCCCAAGCACTCGAAAGAGGACCGGATGATTGCTGTGGGCAGAACCCGTGCCGGTCGGCCCGTGTTTGTTGGGTTTACTCTGCGAAGCAAAGAAGGCCGCCGCTTTATTCGCCCGGTGACGGCGCGCTACATGCACGCCAAGGAGATAGTGGCTTATGAAGAAGAAAGTGCCAAGGCTCAAGACGGATAACGCGGCGGAAAGATTTCTGGGGCAAGACCTGTCAAGGCTCGATTTTTCGCAGTTCAAACCGGTGCGATTCGAATTTGAGAAGAAGGACGAGCAGATCAACATGCGTGTGCCCAGGCCCTTGCTGCTGGCACTCAAAGCTCGGGCCAAGGCGCGGGGGATTCCTTATACCCGCCTGATCCGGGAGACTCTCGAACGCGCCATGAGCGAATCGAGATCCTGACGGAACGCATCAGCCCATCATGTAAATCCGCGGCTGCCCCTCGATAACAGTCGGGTGCCCCACCCAAGCCGCTTTGCTTGGGTGCGGTCCTTCCCATCTGACGACTCACGGAAAATCGCTGCGTGCCTGGTTCACCATGTTGGGAATGTCATTGCCTGCTCCCGCCAGGTTGGTCTGCGGGTTCTGCGCGCTCTGCACTCCCACTACTCGTGGCCAGGGTTCGCCGCTCCACCAACCGAAGAACGGCCCGCCTGATTGGCCGGGCCACACGTCGGCCTGCTGAAATAGCTCCTCGTCGGTTGGGTCATTTCCCGATGTGCTGTTAATCGAGATCCCGTTCTGAAAGGTCGGGCGCGCTCCGCCCGTCAAGTCCCCCGGATAGCCGATATGGCTCCAGGCCGTGAGCCCATCCCAAGAATCGTCATAGCCTCGTGTCCCCATCCATCCGCACGCGTCGCCCAGACGGTTGCTCAGCACCAGCACAACGTAATCCTGTTCAATATCGGCGTCACTCACGGTGGGCCCGACCACTTTGCGGTACGCGTACCAGTGGATGATCCCCGAATTCCCAAAGGGAGCGTTGCCGTCGAAATAAGACGGCGTGAACGTTACCTGGTTGACGGTGTTGTCCGGATTCCACGTCATCATGTGCGAGGCGCATAGCAGATGGCGCGGGCCAATGAGCACCCCGCTTCCCCATCCGCCGCCGGTATCCACTTTTCCCGTCGTGCACCAGGGGAACGACGTATCGGAAAACACGTAACGCTGATCGGGCGGGAAGATGGTGGTCGCCATGTACTCGCCCTTCTTCAGCTTCCTGAGGGGATCGAAGAACTTGCCCCGCTTGAGCTGTTTGTCCATCAGCGGTTTGTGTGGATTCAATGCCAGATGGTCGGGCAGGTACCCCTCCAGCCTGGATTCGTCGATTTCGGCGCGTGCGGTGCGTGCGCGCGAAGCGCGTTTGACGAGAGTGCCCTCAATCGGTGGCCGAAAAATCCGCATCCCTGCCTTTGGCGGGTGTACGGGCGCTTCGAAGGTAAGTCGAATGTCCGGCTCTGCCAATGCGCGCCTTGATTTGAGTTCCCGTTTCAGTTGTCGTGGATTTAGAGGTAGTGGTGTCATGGCTCTTCCTCCTTGAGCTTGACGAGGTGGCTGGTTGGGATGGAACCGTGTCGCCCCCGAGTATACGCCGCAATTCAACCCGAACCCATTGACCTGCGTGCCGGGCTCATGGTTGCTCATCAGATCACAGGCCCCCGTGACCCACATCACTGACAACGGTGCGTGAGTCCGTACACTCGCAACCAGAGGCCTAGTGTCTCTACGCCCCGCAGGGGCGGATTGGTCTCTGAAAATCAGTGGCTGGTGCTCAGTGGCCAGAGGTCAGTTCGCGGCGCTACCGTTACTTAGTTGGTTAATGACTCCACGCGAATTTCCCTCGGCGGCAGGTTCTGTAGAGCGAGCAGAAACCTAAGAGAATGAATATTTTGCGGTAAGTCTCTTGGGATCAAATGCTTGCACTAAAACCTCGGCCAAATGTCTTATAAGTCTTTTATTATAAATTATATAATCGATAGGGGGTAGGGGGAGGGGGTCACAGCCAATCAGCGAGGAAAGAGCCAAGCAACCGCAAGATCCGATGGCCGTTCCATGTTCCACATCTTACCGGCTAAAATTATTAGTTGGTTAACATGGCGCTAAGCGTAGAGACTCTGTATCGAGCTGTGAATCGCCCGCCGCCTTGAGTATCTTTCATCGCACCGCGGGCGAGCGCATTCCACTTGCAATCTCGGTTGGCAATCCGTTCTGCAGCCAAACGAGCAGTGCATCTCTTCCACGCTCTCGCGCCAACTGCGCCACGCGAACGTAAGCTTCAGAGTAAGCCGCGCGCATCTGCTCTTCGCTGGCGGGAGCACGCAAGGCCTTCTCGAGCGCAGTCACATCCTCGGAGCTCGGACGCGGGCTCGGCTGTGCGACATTCGGTCCGGCAAGATACAGCACCAATCCTTCGCGAAACCACAGCGGCATTCCAGCCCGCGCATACGACTCGATCAGCATGTGCAGAAGTTCGTGATGGATCGTGCTCTCCAGCGTTCCTGCCTGGCGTAACACATCGGACGGTTGCAACTGAATGGTGCGTCCGCGCGTGGAAGCGGCGACCCATCCTGGCTCGCCGGTGGAGTTGCGGAACGCCGCAACCGTCGGATAGACCTTCAGGCGCGGCGCAGCGCGATAAACGAGGCCCGCACTCTCTTCGGACTCATGCAGGTAGCGCGTCGCGAGGCTGAGCAGCGGGCGGTCGCGATCAGGCTGCGTGGTCAGCAAATGCACATCCTCATTGCTGAGCTGCTGCCATGCAATGCCCTGTGCGCTGACTCCGAGCTTGGTGCCCGGATAGTAGAAGGCGAGGATCTCGCGGTACGAATGACCTTCTTCGCCCATGATTTCAGCGCCCACCTGGCAGAGGCCAACGCCGTGTCCCGAGCCGCGGCCATGAAAGGCAATCATGTTGCCTCGATCGCTCACGTCGTAGAGGTTGCTCTTGAGGCGGTCCCATCCGATGTTGTGACCAATCGCGGCGCGGAAAGTCAATGCTGACACGGTGACGTCGGAGCTGCCGCTAAGGCGCAGAAACTCGGCGCGTCCGCTGGGCGTGCGATGCAGCACAGCCACCGAGTGCAGCGTGCCGGGAACGACGATGCCGTCAGCGGCGAGGGCGCGTTGCAGCTCGCGCTTGGACACCTCGCTGCGCCACTGCGTGCTGCCGTTGCGCCCGCAGTACTGGTCGGAATGTTGGTGCAGATAGGGTGCGCGCGCTTCGTCGTTGCCAAGGATGAAGCGTCCGTCTTCGCTGTTGCCGCCGCAGTTGGCGGCGTAATAAGCCGCCACTGGCTCGCCGTCGTACCAGAGAATCTCGCCGGCTGTCGCGTCGGCGATCTTGCGCAGATGCGCATCAATACCGGCAACGCGCAGGTCCTGGCAATGCGTGGTGTCGCAGAAGTCGAAACCATCGAGCGCGTGTCGGCTGCCGAAATGCACGGCAAACGTGCGCGCCGCGATGGCCATCGCCTTGAGCGCTTCGTCGGACTTGAAGTTGCCGGTCTCGCCCGCGAGCACGCCCGCGACGTATTCCTCCATCGGCATCAGCGCGGTGATGAGCAGATGGCCGTCGCCAGCGCGAAGCTCGATTGGGAAATCGGCGCGCAGCGGTGGTTCACCCGCAGCGTTCATCTGATACGCGCCGGTGATGTGCAGCTCGCCAGTTGCCGGCTTGGCGCCGTCCACGTGGATCGAAGATTGCGACCCGCGCAGGGTTAGCGTTGTGAACGCGGCCGGCTTGCAGGTAGCACACTTGCGCAACTGAGCCTGAGCCGGATCGGCGCGCAGGCGCAACTCGCGCGGCGGATGCAAATACCACAAGCGTACGCGTACGGTGTGCGGGAAGCCGCCCGATGCGTTCGCTGCAGCCATGCGAGAGCCGCTTCCGCTCCACAGCAGCATCAGGCCCACGATGGCAAGGCGGCGCTTCATGGCTGCTGCTTTCCTGCGACGTTGGCAAGCCGGCCGCGCTCTTCGGCAAACGCGGCGAAGATCCTCTCTGCCAGAGCGGCTGCGTCGCTGCCATGGCCGTTTTCGAGGAACACGACCAGCACGATCTCAGGATTGTCAGCCGGTGCATGACCCGCAAACCAGCCGTGCGTCCACGGACCTTCGTCGGCCAGCGCGGTTCCGGTCTTGCCAGCAACTTTCATTGGAGAGGCCGGTTGCGCAGCGCGCGCCATGCCGTAGCTTGCGGATTGCTGAAGGCCTTCAGACACCAGCGCCGAGAGCTGTGTGTCGCGGTTGGTTCGCGACAGAAGCGCCAGCTCGCGATAGGCCCGAAGCAGCTCCAGAGGTGTAACGCTGATGCCCCATTCGCCGATGGCTTGCAGTTGTAACCGGTCAGTAGATTGGGCGAGCGCGACGGAGCCGCTGGCCTCGTTGGGCGCGAGTCCTGTAACCGACGTGAAACCGTTCCGCACAAGACTATCGCGCAACTCCACGGGCGTGAGCCGCGTCGCAACGTCGGTGAAATAGGAGTTGCATGAGTATGCCAGCGCTGCGGCCGGTCCAAAGGGCTCTTTGGTATCAGGATGTGGACAGTCGAGCCGATGTCCCGCGATAGTCAGAGGGCGCTTGCACATCAGCACGGTATGCTCATCCACCTTGGCGGCCCGGAGCAGCGCCAGCAATGTGAAAGGCTTGACACTGGAACCGGGATGAACCACGCGCCGCGCCGCTGCCCGGATGTGATAAGCAGCCAGCACCCGCCCGCTCTGGACGTCCAGCACGACCGCCGCCCCGCGACGGCTAGACATCGTCTGGGCAACCGCCCTCTGCAGTTGCGAGCTGTCAGGTTCGGCGCCTATGAGCATCGGGGCCGTGATCCCAAACAGCATGGCGGCAACGGCCCAGCAAATCAGCTTCCGGCGCGACATGGGTTGATTGTAACGGTGCGAGCCACCGCGACGGGAGTTCCACGGAAGGCTTGGCTTGGGTTGTGATCGGCGATGAGCCTACAATTATGTTGTGAGCATGGAAATTGATGGAGGTCGTCATGGAACTGCGGTTGACCGACGAGGAAGAAGAGCTGCTGCTGGAGCTCTTGCAGGAACAGCACAAGCACCTGCTGCATGAGATCAACAAAGCGCATCATCACGACTTCAAGGCCAGCTTGCGAAACCGTTGCACAATGGTGGAAGGCATGATCGAAAACCTGCGAGCGGTGCATTCTGCCTGACGCAGCGTCTTGCTGGAAATTCCCTGGAATCGACGCTGATGCCATGACGCCCGTGGCGCGCAAGGGCGGGTCACTGTTTCTATCCTTGACCTTGTTCCGATCCTCAGCTTAAATCAAATATTAGGCACAAGGAGCACCGATGCGAATTGCCTTCCTTGGTTTAGGCATCATGGGGCGGCCAATGGCCGCCAACTTAGTGAAAACAGGACACGAAGTCCTAGTGTGGAACCGCAGCGCCCGTCAGCATATAGAAGGCGCGCACACTGCGGTTTCGCCGGCCGAGGCGGCCACCGAGGCCGATGTCGTCTGGACTTGTGTTGCCGATACGGCCGCGGTCGAGCGCGTGATGTTTGCCGAGGACGGCGCTGAGCAGTCGCTGCGCGAAGGCACGATCGTGGTCGATTCCAGCACGATCTCTCCTTCCGCGACCCTCCGCTTCGCCGAGCGCGTGAACGCGCGTGGCGTGCATTGGGTGGACGCTCCGGTAACGGGTTCCAAGATCGGCGCCGAAAGCGGGCAACTGATCTTCATCGTCGGCGGAGCGCCTGAGCCGGTCGAGTACTTGCAGCCGCTATTCAAGGCCATGGGCAAGTTGGTCATTCACATTGGCGACACCGGCAAAGGCCAGTCGGCCAAGCTCTGCATGAACCTGATGATCGCCCTCATCTACGAAGGCTTCGCTGAAGCATTCACCCTGGGGCAGAAGCTGGGCGTCGATCCACACAAGTTCATCGAACTGGTACAGGCTTCGATGGTGCGCTCTGGCGTAGTGGATTACAAAGCGCCGTTCGTCTTGCGGCATGACTACTCGCCCAACTTCCCGTTGCGCCTGATGCACAAGGACATTCACCTTATGCTCGATGCCGCGAAAGAGAATCGAGTCAAGCTGCCGGCGTTGGAGACGGTGGATGAGATTTATGAACTCTCCAGCGAAGAAGGATGGGAAAATCTCGATTTCGCAGCCACTCTTGCTCTGCTGGAAAAGTGGGCGGGTCTGGGAGGACAGCCCAAGTAAGGCGGCGCCGAGCGTGCTGTGTCCGACGCTGTGCTGGCTGCCGGAACACGGCAGAAGTATTCTTATGATCCACAAGAACACGTTCCGGCGGACCTTTTACAAGGCCGTCATCTCCGTCCCGTTCCTGCTTTGCCTCTTTCTTCTATCGCCCAGTGCGGCGCAAAACCAGGCTGGCCCACCCGGACAGATGCCCCGCACTCCGGCGGAAGTCGAGTGGGAAGCCCAGCAGAAGCGCGCAGCGGAAAAGGCCGAGAACGCCAAGCGCCAGGCAGACCTCCAGAAGGACACCGACAAGCTGCTGCAACTGGCGACCGAGTTGAAGCAATATGTGGACAAGACCAACGAACATACGCTCTCGGTGGACGTGATCAAGAAAGCGGAAGAGATCGAAAAGCTTGCCCACGCCGTCCGGGAGAAGATGAAGGGACCTTAGCGGCAGACAGCGCGCCATTCGCCATAAGCGGGAAGGTTGACTTGCGCTATCATCGAGAGCCAGGCTGGGCGCCCGAATTACCGGCCCCTCAAAGCACTGATTCAGCTACCGCCCGGCCATTGGCCGGAGCATTCTGAGGTGAAGCACACATGGCTTACGAAAAGTACGTCAAAGTCCGGGGCAGCGAGCGTCAGCCCATGCCCGGTGCTACAAAGGTGGGTCCTGCGGACCCCGCCGAAGTCCTGCAAGTGACTCTGACTCTGAGACCACGTATCTCTCGATCGAAGCAGCCATCGCTCGACAAGATCATCGCCAGCGGCCAGCGTCTTACGCGGGAGGAATATACGGCGCGTTATGGCGCCGATCCGGCGGACGTGCAGCAGGTGGAAGCCTTCGCCAGTACTTATGGGCTGTCGGTGGCGCAGGTAAACCTGGCTGCTAGGACCGTGATTCTGACGGGTCAGTGTTGCGATTTTGCCAATGCTTTTCGGGTGGATTTGGCGAAATACGAGCATGGGCGGGGCACGTATCGCGGGCGCACGGGCACCGTCAGCGTGCCGACCGAACTGAGCAAGATCGTTCAGGGTGTTCACGGACTTGACAATCGCCCTCAGGCGCAGGCCCACTTTCGCGTTGCAACCCCGGGCAACCGAGCGGCCGCAGTAACGCCGGCGGCTGCGTTCACATCGCTGCAAATCGCGAAGGCGTACAACTTTCCAACAACCGTGAACGGCGCGGGGCAGACCATCGCCATCATTGAACTTGGCGGCGGCTTCACCCAATCCGACCTCAAAACCTATTTCAGCGGCCTTGGCATTTCCCCCGCTCCAACCGTGATTGCTGTCTCCGTGGACGGAGCTGGAAACCAGCCCACCGGCGACATCAACGGTCCGGATACCGAAGTGATGCTCGACATTGAGGTGGCCGGTGCGGTGGCACGAGGGGCGAGAATCGTGGTTTACTTCGCGCCTAACACCGATGCTGGGTTCCTGGATGCCATCAATCAGGCAGCGATGGACACAGTCAACAAGCCATCCGTGATCTCGATCAGTTGGGGCGGTCCGGAATCGAGTTGGACTGCGCAGTCATTGCAGAATTACAACAGCGCTCTACAGGCAATCGCCGCGCTCGGGGTGACAGTATGCGTGGCGGCTGGGGACAACGGATCGGATGACGGCGTGGGTGATGGCTTGGACCACGCCGACTTCCCTTCGTCCAGCCCCTACTCGATGGCTTGCGGCGGGACCACTCTCACTCTCAGCGGTAGTTCGATCGCGAGCGAAGTCGTATGGAACGACCTCCCGAATGGTGGCGCGACGGGTGGTGGCATCAGTGATACCTTTGCCATTCCGACGTGGCAGGCTAACGCTAATGTGCCGCCTTCCAGGAACCCGGGCAGCTTCAAGGGCCGCGGACTTCCCGACGTCTCCGGCGATGCCGATCCCAACACCGGCTACCAGGTCCAGGTAGATGGTTCGAGTTTCGTTGTCGGAGGAACCAGCGCCGTTGCTCCACTATGGGCAGGCCTGATTGCGCTCTTCAATCAGTCGCTGGGCACGCCGGTCGGCTACCTGAATCCGCCTTTGTATCAGACTGTCGCAGCGACCGCAGGAACATTCCGCGACATTACCTCCGGAAATAATGGCGACTACAACGCCGCCACGGGGTGGGACGCATGTAGCGGTTGGGGCAGTCCAAATGGAGCCAATCTTCTGAAGGCCATGACCACAAGCGCACCTCCACCTCCTCCGCCACCGCCGCCGCCACCTCCGACTAGGCGCCCAAAGCCTCCAAGACCAAGGCCTCGCCCGCCGAAGCACGGCCGCAGGTCCGCGGCGAAGCCTGGCAAGAAGCCGACTGCAAGACGAGGCGCCAGGCCTGCGGCGAAACGCAGCGCCAAGACTGCGGTGAAACGGGCCAAGCGTCGCGGCAGGCGCTAAGAAAACAGGTCACAACTAAAACGCCATCCCGTTGCGGGATGGCGTTCCCGCTGTTGCTGCCTCAGATTCAAGCTTCCGCTTTTACGATGCGCATCCCGTAGAACGACTTGTACACGAACACAAACGAGATCACAAAGAAGATGACCGCCAGTACGTGGCTGAAGCCTGACCCCTTGTTCGCGGTCAAGCTTACCGCCAGCTCTACCGCCAGCAAACCGAACAGCGTTGTGAACTTGATGATTGGGTTCATTGCCACCGAGGACGTGTCCTTGAACGGATCGCCCACCGTATCGCCCACGACGGTCGCATCGTGTAGCGCCGTGCCCTTCTGCTTCAGTTCCACCTCGACAATCTTCTTGGCGTTGTCCCAGGCGGCTCCAGCGTTGGCCATAAACATCGCTTGATACAGGCCAGAGATGGCGATCGCGATGAGATAACCGATGAAGAAGAAAGGCTCGACAAACGCAAAGGCCAGGGTCACGAAGAACACTGCGAGGAAAATGTTGAACATACCCTTCTGCGCGTACTGGGTGCAGATTTGCACGACCTTCTTGCTGTCCGAGACCGAAGCCTTTTCCACGCCCTCGAGCCTGATGTTGGCCTTGATGAACTCTACCGCGCGGTATGCGCCCGTGGTCACCGCCTGGGTGGAAGCGCCGGTGAACCAGTAAATGATGGCGCCGCCGCTGATCAGGCCGAGGACAAATGGCGCGTGCAGCAACGACAGGTTCTCCTGCCCGTGCGTCAGGCCGCCGGTGAGCGCCATGATAATGGAAAAGATCATCGTGGTAGCGCCGACGACGGCCGTGCCGATGAGCACAGGCTTGGCCGTGGCCTTGAAGGTGTTGCCGGCGCCGTCGTTGGCTTCCAGCAGGTGCTTGGCCCGTTCGAAGTTCACATCGATGTTATAGTCCTTCTTCAACTCGCCTTGGACGTTCGGCACCTGCTCAATCAGCGAAAGCTCATACACCGATTGCGCATTGTCGGTCACAGGGCCGTAGGAGTCCACGGCAATCGTTACCGGCCCCATGCCGAGGAAGCCAAACGCAACCAGTCCGAAGGCGAAGACCGCCGGAGCCAGCATCAGTTCGCCGAGGCCAAACGTGCTCACGTAGTAGCCGATGGCCATCAGCGTCACCATGGTGAAGCCGAGGTAGTAACAGGCGAAGTTGCCGGCCACGAAGCCCGACAGGATGTCGAGCGATGCCCCGCCTTCCTCCGCCGAGGTCACGACTTCCTTCACGTGTCGCGACTCGACTGACGTGAAGACCTTTACCAGCTCAGGAATAATCGCGCCCGCCAGCGTTCCGCAGGAGATGATGGTCGCCAGCTTCCACCACTGAGTGCTGTCGCCGCCCAGCATTGGCACGATCAGGTACGACACAATGTAGGTCAGGACGATAGAGATGATCGAAGTGAGCCACACCAGCGAAGTGAGCGGCGCTTCAAAGTTCATCTCGTCGGCATTGCCATAGCGTGCCTTGGCCACGGCTTCGTTCAGGAAGTAAGCCACCGTGCTGGACACCAGCATCATGATGCGCATGACGAAGATCCACACCAGCAGTTGCACCTGCACTGTGGGATTCCGCACGCCCAGCAGGATGAACGTAATCAGCGCCACGCCGGTCACGCCGTAGGTTTCAAAGCCGTCGGCGCTGGGGCCAACCGAGTCACCCGCGTTGTCGCCGGTGCAGTCGGCGATGACGCCTGGGTTGCGTGCGTCGTCTTCCTTGATCTTGAAGACGATCTTCATGAGGTCGGAGCCGATGTCGGCAATCTTGGTGAAGATGCCGCCCGCAATACGAAGCGCGGCCGCGCCCAGCGACTCGCCGATGGCGAATCCGATGAAGCACTGGCCCGCGTAATCTGCCGGAACAAACAGCAGAATGAACAGCATGATGAGCAACTCAACACTGATCAGCATCATGCCGATGCTCATGCCCGCACGCAGCGGAATGGAGTACAGCGGATAGGGCTTGCCGCCCAATCCGGCAAACGCGGTGCGCGAGTTGGCGAACGTGTTCACCCGAATGCCGAACCACGCCACGCCGTAGCTGCCGCAGATGCCGATGATGCTGAACAGCAGAATGATGGGCAGCGTGACCCCCACCGGCTTGCCCGGTACCGGCGCCAGCCACCCAAAGTACGCCAGGAGAACCACCGCGATGAAAGCCCACAAGACAACCAGAAACTTCCCCTGAGTCACCAGGTAGGTCTTGCAGGTTTCCCAGATCAGCTCAGAGATCTCGCGCATGGCACGATGTACCGGAAGGTTCTTGAGCTGCACATAAATCACGAGTCCGAAGAGCAGCCCAAAGGCGCAGAAGAGCAGCCCAATCAGCAGCAGATTGTGCCCCGTCATGCCCAGAAAGCTGACCGACGAGAGGTCGGGCAGCCGCAGGGTTGCTTCGCCACTCGCTTCGCTCGGCTGGGCGAAAGCTCTGGTAGCGTTCAACAGAAACAGCGTTAGCACGGCCATGAACAACTTTGCCGAGCTTCTTATGGATGTCAGCCGCCGCGGGAAGGCAAGCCAGGTGTGCATATGATTCCTCCGATGGGCCTAGCCCGGCACGCGGGCCAAAGCGCCCATGATGATGACGTTAGGTTGTTCCGCTCTCCGGCGAGCCTCGCCGGCAGCGTTTCCATGAGATCGAATGACCTTCCAGCAAATCAGGCGCGTACAGGGCTCTAGCTTGTGTCTTCGCAGACCGCCACTGGAAACCATGTATGGACCTGCTGGAATCCCGGAAACGCGCTTCCACTTCAGACGGAAGTGTTTGAGGCTTGGCCGCGTCGGGAATACTTGCACCGGTTTGTGTGCAACTTCGGGGCACATCAACGGCGCAGCACAAAAGGCGAGTCTTTATAACATTTCGGGTCGAGGAGGGTCAATCACACCTTCGTCACGGGAGCGAAACTCGCCCGCTGCGTTTTTCGCGACCGCCGCCTCGACTAAGACTTCAGGAAAGGCCGGGGCCGGGCACGGCAACGGACTTGCGTTTCTGCGGGACTCTCAACTGATCTCGGGTGAACTTCCCGCCACAGGTACTGCAGCCCCATTGCACATGCGGCAGCGGCATAGAATTGGAAGAGCGTTGTGGTTGCCACGTTTTCGACATTTCGCCATGACATACAGGGCACGTCATTGGAAAACACTTCCTTCCTCGACTCGTAAGGGGAACAACTCACGCCAAGTCGGCGCGCCTTCCGTTACTTCAGTCACGTGCGTCCCTCGGTTTTAGAGGTTTGCCTGTTTGCTGCTGACCTGCAGGATGGTGGCCTTCGACGCCAGGCCACTTTCGTCGGTGATACCAAGCACCTTTTTGGCATGCTGCTTCGCCTTCTCTTCGGTGCGGAAACGCTTGGGCTGGCGAGGGCTGACGCTTCCCGTCAGAAACTCAACTTTATAATAAGTCATACCCCATTGTCTCACCAAACGAGGCCGAATGCCGTTATTTCGGTGCAATTGGAGAAATTCAGGATGCTGCAATGCAGATGGTGACAGGGTGCGGTGGTGGTTTTTGCCGTCCTCCGAGCTTCCAAAGCCTCTGTCTGCGTCTGTGTATAATTGCGACAAACGCGCCCGTAGCTCAGCTGGATAGAGCGATTGCCTCCGGAGCAATAGGTCGGGAGTTCGAATCTCTCCGGGCGCGCCAGAGTTTACCTGCAACCCACGCCGGTTGAGATCGTTCCCTCCCTCAAGATTTCGCCGGCGGGCTCCCCCTTCGCCTGGCTCGCCGTTTACGCCCGCACAACGGCTCAAGTTCGAATCTCTCGGCGCGCCTGCCAGATTGTATCCTCGTCGAAAGCGCCACAACCTTGGGTAACCGCTGACGGTTTGACGGAATATTACGCATTAAAGGGAAAATGCTACACCCCTACCCCAACGGCATGCATGCGGCCGATGTATTACCGATTGTGCATATTGACAGCCTCCCTGGTATGGGAAGAGACTGAAGCCCTCGGTTGCGGGGCGAGTATCCCACTCGCAGTGTAGTCAGGTAAATCACGCCTTCGCGGTGCTTCTTGCCGTAGGTTTTCGTGCTTACGACGGAAAAGGGAAACAACAATTCTCTCTCAGAAGGAGGAGCCAAATGCCAAGTCGTAGAACCGTTATTGGTGTGTTCCTACTCGTTCTGTGTGTAGCCGTAGGTATTGCGGCGGCGTTGTCGTTCTTGTTCAGAGATGTCCAGGCCACTACGACAGCGCAGGAGACGGATACCTATGGAATCAACAATTCACGCGCAATCGCCGGCGATTACGTTGACGGCAACGGGATCCAGCACGCCATGATTCTGGGCGGCACAACCGCCATCCGCAGCGTTGACCGGGCGGATTGCGTAAACGCTCCCAGTTCGACATCCATCGCCTTCTACGGCATCAATTCCACCGGTGTCGCCGCGGGCTGGTGCACTAGCACTCGCGGTCCTGAAATAGGGTTTACGTACGCAAAAGGAACGTTCACCGACATCAACATTACGGGCGCAACACTCGTGAATGCGATTGGGATTAATGACGCAGGCTCGGTGGTAGGCACTTACGTTGACTCGAACGGCGTACAGCACGGATTTCTGCTGGAGGGCGGGACGCTCACCAAGTTGGATCCGCCGGGTACCGTGAGTTTGAATACCGCCTGGGGGATCAACAACTCGGACGCGATCACCGTGTACGGCAGCGACGCCAACGGGAAATACCTGTCGTTTATTACTACGGACAAGGGCAAAACCTTCACTCCCTATCACGCGCCCGAGGAAGGGTCGATCGGGACCGCCATCCATGAAATCAACAACAACGGAGACTTTGTAGCCACCTATTTCGATTCCTCCAGCAACCGTCACGGCGTACTGTATCACGCGGGAACGTATTACTCATTTGATGATCCCAACGGCGTAGGCAGCACCCGAGGTGTCGGCCTGAATGATTTGCTGATCATGGTCGGCCGTTATGGCTCTGGTGTTTACGGCGGCGTTGGTTTTCAAGCGTTCACACAACCGTGAAGCGACTGCGCGACATGAGTTTATAGTTCACAGGCGACGGGCTTCCCGTCGCCCTTCATCTCTACTAAGCAGCTGAATACCCGGACTGCGAGCGCCTGGGGACGGCGCTGATGTCCAGGACGACTTCGCAATCGCCGACCCGGTGGCCGGCGACCACGGCGAGAATCGCGCACAATCGGACCTCGGGCCCCTGAGTCTCCAGCCCTTATGCATACTTCACTCTGGTATGGGTTAGCATTTTCCGCTCGATGCGTAACACTCCGCTGAGGGTTTGACCACGTATTTTTGCAATGCTACCGTCGAACCAAGACTCATGACGCTCTACAAATTGCAGTACGTACCGGTCGCGCTGGCGGTGCGAGCGATCGGCGCGCTGCCTCGGCCTGTAGCCCACGGGGTTGGCATTCTGATTGCCACAGCGGTTTATCACTGTCACCGGCGGCTGCGGCGCGTGGGACTGCGCAACCTGGAGCTGGCGTTTCCGGAGATGCCACTCAAGCGCCGCAAGAAGATTCTGCGCGGTGTGTACGTTTCGCTCGGACGACTGCTGGGCGAGGTCTGCCTTTTTCCGAGGTACACACCGGCGAACGCATCGCAGATTGCGGTCTATCAGGGCTTCGAAAATTTCGAGGCGGCGGAGAAGCGCTGCAAAGGCGTGCTGCTGCTCACCGGCCACTTCGGAGGGTGGGAGGTTGGGTCGTTCTTCCACTCGCTGCAGGGACATCCCATGCAGATCGTAGTGCGGCCGCTGGACAATCCCTGCCTGGACGCTCTGGTGGCGCGCTATCGTGGCCTGCACGGCAACCGCATGATCGGCAAGGACGAATTTGCGCGCGGCCTACTTAAGGCCATGCACCGTAACGCGACGGTCGGTATCCTGATGGATACCAATATGATTCCGCGGCAAGGCGTGTTCGTGGACTTCTTTGGCATCCCTGCCTGTACGCCGGGCGGTCTGGCTCGGGTGGCGTTGCACACTGATGCAACCGTGGTCCCCGCATTCACTATCTGGGACGCGGTGCTGCGCAAGTACCGCGTCGAGTTTGGTCCTCCCGTGGAGCTTGTGCGGACCGGCGATGTGGAAGCCGATACGACCGCCAACACCGCGAAATTCACCAGGATTATCGAGGATTACGTGCGGCGCTATCCCGATCAGTGGCTGTGGGTGCACCGGCGATGGAAGACGCGCCCGGGGGATGAGCCGGGGCTGTACTGAGGCAGCCTCACCGACGCGCAGAGCCGCTCGATTCCTCGAGTTGGCGCAAATAGCGAACCTTCTTGCGCACGTAACCGGCGTAAATCCGGTTCAGCCGCCAGCAGAGCGGGCCTCCCAGCAGACCGCCGCGCACAACCTGCCGGTAGAGCAGGGTCCACAGCGGATGCAGGAGCTCATTCAACGAATTGCTGCGCCAGCGGCTGTGCGCCTGCTCGAAATAATGTTGAGCGCTGAGCTGCGCGTACCTGTCCATGGTTTGGGCAAACTCGTCTATGTCCCTATAGGCATAGTGAAGAAGATCATTCTTAAGTTGCCCCACCCTGCCTTCAACCGCGATGGATTCATGCACAATGCGAGGAAGAAAGCGGCCTCGGCCCTTGCGGAACAAGCGCAGTTGCGCATCGGGGTAGAACCCGCCTCGCCGCACAGGAGTATCGCCGATGAACAGGACGCGAGGAATCCTGAACCCGTCGATGTTGGCTGGTATGCCTGTGCGCAGGGTGTGCCGGATCTCGTCCACCAGGGCCGGAGTCATCACCTCATCGGCGTCAAGGCTGAGAATCCACTCGCCACCGGCCAGATCAAGGGCTTTGTTCTTCTGTTCAGAGTAGCCGAGCCAAGGCTGTTGATAGAGGCGGACGCCGAAGCGTTGGGCAACCTCAATGGTGTGGTCAGTTGAGCCGCTGTCAAGGAAGATAATTTCATCCGCCAGTTCGGCGGCGGGGGCCAGCACGTCAGCAATCGTCCTTTCCTCATCCTGGGCGACGATGGTCACCGACAGCGAAAGTGCGCCGGTTTTAGTGCTGGTCATAGGTTGGGGAAAGCCCCGACTGCCTCAGCAGAGCCGCGCCCTGGTGCTCAATACGTATTCTGCCCGGTCAGGCGCTTGAAGAAGGAACTGATCTGATGGCGAACCTGTTCCCTGCGCATGTAGCGATCGCTCTTGACCCAGTTCATTTGCAGACTCCGGCGCTGGCCTTCGAAGGGTAGATGCCCGTGCCAGGAATGGTCGCAGCGCTCGAAGATGAGCAGGCTGCCCATCGTGGGCGGCACCTCGGCCACGAAATCATCAAGGTTCTTCGAGCGCAGCAGGCGCAGCCTGCCTCCGCTGTTCTCCCATGCAGGGTTCAGATAGAGCAGCACGGTGATGACCTTGTCCTTGGAATCGGGATGAATGTGGCCATCGGACGTCGCGCTGCACTGCCCCCGTGCCGTTACCATCGTTGGGTATTGACTCAAATCCATGGAGAATTTCTTGCCGACTGCGATCTCAAAGTCCTTGCCCAACAGTTCATCGATGAGCCGCAGGAACGCCGGGCCGGGCTTTAGAGTGGAGAGAGGGAAGCTTCCGTGACGGTCAATGCGGGGGAAATCCTCGATGATGTTGGCCTTGCAGTCCGCCTGCAGAACATCATCAACCGTCAGGTACGCGAAAGGGTCCAGCCGAAGCGGTGCAGCTTCGAGCCGCGAAAGATCGAGCATTGTAAGGGCGGTCGCGGTACTCATGTTGTACCTCCATGAAGCCGGTGGAGAAAGCGCCTTCTTCACACCGGCTCTGGCACTGCCCCATGCCTGACGAATTCTATTCCTGCCTCGGTCAGCGCTTCCAGCAGAGAATGAAATACCTCATCGGGGCTGATTCGTTTCATACATTCAAGCGTTCCTAACGGGCATACTCGCTGATGGCATGGCTGGCATGAGAGTTGTCCTTCGGTGGAGAGCAACTTCAAATGAGGGCTGCCGAGCGGCTGAGTCCTGCGGTATCCGGTGGGTCCATAAATGCCGATGAGTACCGGAACGCCGGCTGCGCCAGCTACGTGAAGGGGAGCGCTATCAGGTCCGATCGCTGCTTCCACCTGTTCGTACAGCGCGTACATATCGCGAATCGGCGCCTTGCCAAATAGATTGCACACCCTCCCGCTGAGCTGTTCGGGATGCAAGGCGCTCAGGATCCTCTCCGCGAGCGGGGTATCGGCAGGCGATCCCATCATGAGCACATTCAGGTTGGTGTTCGCCAGCAACTGCTGAATGAGCGTGGCCCAGTAATCTTCGGGCCAGCACTTGCTTTCCCACTGCGTCGCCGGCGCCATCGCGACCACCGGCGCCGGCCCCGCGAACGACTGCCTCAGTAGCTCTGTGGCCCGCTGCTTACGCGTCTCGGAAATGACCGGAAGTTGGACTCTGAAACTAGTTTGGCCAGCCCCCAACATCTGGACCAGACCCGCCATGTGTTCCAGGTGAGAAACGGCGGGATCAAAATAGGCCCGTGAATCCTTGCGAAGTTCAGTGTAAAAAAGGCTGCTGAACTCGCGGCCATGCTTGTACCCGATGCGGCGCCGAATTCCAGCCAGCCAGGGAAGCAGTGCGGTTTTGAACAATCCTTGCACGTCGATCGAGACGTCATAGCCAACCGCTTTTACTTCTTCAATGAACGCCGAGAATTCGCCCCTAACCACGGGCCATCTCGAAGGATGGAAGGTGGCGCGCCTCCAGCTGTTCCGGGAACAGCGATGGACGTAGGCAAGAGCGGGGTGGCTCTCGATGGCAGGGGCCAGTTCTGTGTCGATCGCCCAACCGATTTTGGCATCCGGAAAAGCTTCGCGCAGCATGCTCAAAATAGGCAGCGTCTGGATCACATCGCCGAAGGCACTGAACCTTACGAGGAGGATCTTGTCTGGCCGTTTTGGGTCTGGAAACGACATAGGTCAAGAATCTCGGAGCATCAACCCGCAGATGCTGGGTCGGTTGCCTCGGGAATCGCCGTTAAGGCCAATCCTACGGCCCATTTACGAATTGGGTCAATGGGGATGTATGATGGCCCGCGATCCGAAGACAAGACCACTTGCATCGCAGAGTTCCAAAATAGTCCGTTGCTAGTTCGACTTCTCATTCCACTAGCCACTGGCCCGTCCGGAGACGTAAAGTAAATAGCGATGGAACTGCGCAAAGATCCCATCACTCGCTCATGGGTCATTTGCGGGGACGAACCCGAGACGGTCTCGTCACCCGACTACTTCTGCCCGTTCTGCCCGGAGTCGGGGCAACAATTACAGGTGGTGGCGACGTCGCCGACGGTCAACGGCAGCCCGTGGGCGGCACGTGCTGTGGTCCACCCTCATCCTCTGTACGGCATCGACGGTGAGCCCGGCCGCTCAGGCAACGGACTCTATGACACCATGCAGCCCGTGGGCGCCCACGAAGTCATCGTTGAAAACGCACGCCATGACCGCCACTTGTGGAACGCCGACGATCGCGAGATTGAGGAGTACCTCGCGCTGTGCGGGAGGCGCATTCAGGACCTGAAAGGTGATGTTCGCTTCAAGTACATCAGTGTCTTTAAGAATTTCGGAAGCATGTCGGGGCAGGAGTTCGACCATCCCACGTCGGAGATTGTGGCCACCACCTTTGTTCCGCGGCGCGTGCTGTACGAGTTACGGGCTGCCAAGCAACACTACCAGGTGAAGGAGCGCTGCGTTTTTTGCGACATATTGAAGCAGGAACAGGACCAGAAGCGGCGCGTGGTTGAAGTGCGCGGCGACTACATCGCCTGCTGCCCTTATGCGCCTCGCGTCCCGTACGAAACCTGGATTGTGCCCCGCAGCCACGAGGCCTATTTCGAGCGTATGGCGCTGAAGTCGGGGGCCATGCGGGATCTCGCCGCGCTGCTGCGACGCACGTTGTTCCGCATTCGTACCATCGCCGACGGCTTTCACATGGTGCTACACACATCCCCGAACACCATGCACCGCTCCGAGACGCTGGGCTTCTGGAAGACCATCGAGGACGACTACCACTGGCACATCGAGATTCTCCCCATCCTCGGTGCAAAAGCCAAGTCGTACACCTTTAAGGAGGTGTACTATTCGCCGGTCAGCTCGGAGACGGCGGCAGCCATCCTGCGTGAGCGGCCAACCGAGCCGTAAGATGCCCGTCCGTCGCATTAAGACCTACACCGGACAGACCGGATACGTTTACCAGTATTATTTTGTCGGCAAGCGCCCCACCTTAGACACTGACCCCGAAGCCCCATCCACGGAATTCATCTTCGACGTGACCTCCGACCGGAAGACCACCTTCGCGGTGAGCGTTTTCCTGCGCCCGGAGGCGCTGGATTCCTGGGCCACCAGCCGCGGCCGCACTCTCAGCGAACCTGAACAGTATGCCGGCGTGAAACTGTGCCTGATGCAGGCCTTCGACGAAATCCCCGACATGCGGAACCAAGGCCGCCGTCTGCGACTGGACAGCAAAACGCTGGCGGCTCTGCTGGAATCGATTGGCGTGGAATAACTACACGTCGGCTGGTTACGGGGACTTGACACCCGCGTCCAACATTCCAGACCGAAGTTGGGATCATGGGTCAAGCGACGGGGTGAATATAGCCAATGTTCGCAGAGTTGCAGTGGCCGGGCCGTGAGCGATGGAAGCGCTCTTTGCTGGCGTCGCTGAGTCTTCACCTGGCGTTCTTGTTCTTACCGATTCTTCGCGCAACTCCCGTATTCATAACCCCGTCGGATGTGGACCAGGGAATACCCGGATCTTCGGGTTCGGTTTCCATCGTTTACCTTGCCCCAGTGGGTCCGGAGCGCACGAGCGCTACGCTGGAAGAGTCAACACCAACGTCACGCACATCGCTGGCGCCCCTACCGAGGCCGGCCAAAGCGCAATCGAAGCCTAACGAGGACCAGCCAAGTCTGCAGAATGCACCTGAGCAGACCGCTCGTGGCGGCTCCCCCTGGGGACGTGTTCCCGGTTCTCCTCTTACCGGAGACGAAGTAGTGCCCGCGTTGCCCGAAGTTTTCCCCGATCCGCCCGTCTCCCGTAGCGACTTACCGGCCGGCGTTGAAGGCGACGTGATCGTCGAGGTCACCATCGACGCGCAGGGCAATGTGGTGGAAACCAAGCTGCTTCAGGGCATCGGCTACGGCATCGAGCAAAAGGTTCTCTCCGTTCTGCAACGATGGCACTTTCGTCCGGCCATGCGCGACGGAGTGACCATCGCCTCGCAGCACATCGTGCACTTCCACTATCCGGGATGACCTCCTAGGACTTCGTCACAAGGCCCTGTGCGCCAGGTCCTTGCACAACCTGATGTAGGAAGTGTGTGTGACATACATCACAGGGTCGCGTGATTACCACACTGCGGCCATCCTACAGGCCCGTTATACTTGACGCTAGAAGAACAAACGGGCTTCAATTGGGCCGTTCGTGGGGTTTATGCCGTTACTCTGGCTCAGAATTGCGACGGTGTTTTATGGTGTGGGACTGCTGTACTCGCTTTTGCTGCTGAGCAGGCAGGGCAATATTCTGGGTAAGATTGTCGAGCCGGCCGTAGGGCTGGGCCTCATCTTCCATTTTGTATCCTTGGTCGAGTCCACCATCCAGATCGGCCACCTGTCTTGGGCGTCCATTCAGTACTCCGAGTCCCTGCTTGCCTTTCTGGCTATGGTGGTCTTTTTTATCTTCTTCACCGCCTACCGTACGGTCTCGCCAGGGGTCATCATCTTTCCCGTGGTATTCGTGCTCACCTTTGCCTCAGCCATAGGACAGAAGCCGATCGCACTGACCTCGCCGTTTTTTCGCAACGGGTGGATCTTCGTTCATGTGGTCCTTATCTTCACAGGCTATGCCGGTTTATTTCTGAGCTTTGGCGCGAGCCTGCTCTATCTCGTAGAAGAACGGGCACTGAAGTCCAAGCGCTCGAATGTATTGCTCGGTTTGCTGCCTCCCTTGCAGACCATTGATGAGATCGGCTATCGCTCGTTGCTTTTCGGGTTCCCCTTTATGACCCTGGGGCTGGTGGCCGGCTCGGTGCTGGCCATTGAAAAGTATGGACCGATGTTCTTCTACGATCCCAAGATTCTGCTGTCGTTCATGATGTGGGCGGTGTACATGCTGTTGCTGTACACACGCTGGAGTTCGGGATGGCGCGGCCGCCGGGCTGCCTTTCTGGCGACTTTTGCTTTTGTCGTGGCCCTGGGCGCTTGGGCCGCGAACTATTTCAGCCGCACGCACAGGTTTATCGCCTCATGAACTTTATCGTCATCGGCGTGAACCACCAGACCGCACCGGTTGAGGTGCGCGAACAGTTCGCCATTCCCGAAGCGCGCTTGCCGGATGCGACCAAGTCTCTGGCCACTTATCCAGGCATTGAAGAGGGCATCATCGTTTCTACCTGCAATCGGGTGGAGCTGCTGGCCCGCACCGTGAATGGCAATGCCGATGTGCGGGGCTTTATGCATCAGTTCTACGGATTCGATCCCGCACCGTACAAGCAGTACCTCTACGAATATCGGGAACGTGATGCGGTGCGCCACGTTTTTCGGGTTGCCTCCAGTCTCGACTCGATGGTGGTCGGCGAACCGCAGATTCTCGGGCAAGTCAAAGAGGCGTATGCCACCGCGCGCGCCGTCGGAGCGGTCAGTTCACACCTCGACGCGCTCATGACGCGGGCGTTCGCGGTCGCCAAGCGGGTGCGCAGCGAGACTGCCATAGCCACCTCGGCGGTGTCGGTTGCGTCGGTTGCTGTGGATCTTGCGAAGAAGATCTTCGGCAACCTCCAAGGCAAGAGCGTCTACCTGGTCGGGGCGGGCAAGATGTGTGAGCTCTCCGCCCGGCACTTGGCGGCGCATGGCGCCAGACAAATCTATGTCGCCAACCGGACCTACGAGCGCGCCGTGGCGCTGGCCAGGAAATTCGACGGTCAGGCGGTCCCATTCGAGCAGCTCTATGACACCGTCTCGAATGCCGATATTGTCATCAGTTCGACCGGCGCGCCGCATACGCTTTTCAACAAAGAACACGGCGAGAAGTTCCTGCATCGCCGCAAGAACCGCCCCATGTTCTTTATCGATATTGCCGTCCCGCGGGACATCGACCCGGAGATGAACAAGCTCGACGGCATCTTCGTTTACGACATTGACGACCTGCAGCAGGTTGTAGCTTCCCACATCGCCGACCGCAAGACCGAGGCGGACCGGGCTGAAGCCATCGTGCAATTGGAAGTGGACAAGTTCCAGTCGCGCTTGCAGACGCTCGATGTTGTGCCGACCATCGTCTCCCTGCAGGAGCATCTCGAGACAGTACGCCAGGCGGAGATCGACCGGGTACGCGGCCGGCTGGGCAAGATGACCCCCGAGCAGGAGCTGGCCGTCGAGGCGCTCACGCGCGGCATCATCAACAAGATCATGCACACACCCATCACTACCCTCAAGACCGCAGCGCGCGAGTCCACCGAGGCAACCACGGTCATTGACCTCGTCCGCAGACTCTTTGGACTGCGCGATGCGAGCAAAGGCACGGCTGCGCCAGGTGTTGCCGATGACGGAAAACCGGGGATGCGTAACTGATGGCGCGCCTCCGGATTGGTTCTCGCGGCTCCCAACTCGCACTCTGGCAGGCCAACCACATTGCGGCTCTCCTGCGTGAACGTGGTCACGAAGTCGAGATCGAGATCATCAAGACCACCGGTGACAAGATCACCGACGTCGCACTCGCGAAAGTCGGCACCAAGGGGATGTTCACCAAGGAGATCGAAGAGGCGCTGGCGGAAGGCCGCGTAGATCTTGCGGTGCACAGCCTGAAGGACCTGCCCACCGAACTGCCGCCCGGTTTCGAACTGGTGGCGGTTACCCCCCGCGTGAATCCGCGCGATGCATTTCTCTCGGTCAAGCACGACGGCGTTCAAGCGCTGCCGCAAGGTGCGCGGGTCGGCACCAGCAGTCTGCGGCGTCAGGCGCAATTGCGCGCCATGCGGCCTGACCTGGTGATTGAGCCGCTGCGAGGCAATGTGGATACCCGCGTGCGTAAGCTGGAGGCAGGGCACTACGATGCGATCATTCTCGCGGCAGCTGGCCTGACGCGTCTGGGCAAGACGCAATGGGTAAAGGAGGTGATCCCCGAGAGCCTCATGTGCCCAGCGGCTGGACAAGGAGCGCTCGGCATCGAGATCCGGGCAGGAGACACGGCCATGTGCGAGCATCTGGCCTTCCTCAACGATGCAGTGGCCAGGGCCGCGACAACCTGCGAGCGCGCGCTTCTCAATCGGCTTGGCGGTGGATGCCAGGTTCCCATCGGCGCCTTCGCCGAAATGAACAACGGCGTTCTCCAGTTGACGGCGATTGTAGCCCGCCCCGACGGATCGGAGGTCCTGCGCGAGCAGCAGAGTGGCGGTGAACCGGAGAGTCTCGGCGAGCGGGTAGGTGATGCATTGCTGCGCCGCGGTGCGACCCGAATCCTCACAAGCGTTTACGGAGCAGAAGCGGCGGCGCCACGACAACCATAAGGCAGGTTGGTGGCTAGTGGATAGCTTAGTCTCTCGCTCGACGAAGCAAAGGACTGGAACTGCGGAAGACTCGGCGCAAGCGTGAGAGCATAGCGCTCACTACTCAAATTTGCCGTGCAAGTGGCCGACCGGGAATTGCGTAAGACGAAGTCCCGCCCAAGCGGGACGAAAGATCTTAGCCCAGCGCTTCAGCGCTGGGAGAGCGATATAGACGAATCCGAGTCCCGTAGGGACGGCACAAAATCGTGGCGTTCACTGCTCTCAACGGCACTCAGTCCTGAGGAGTCGAATCTTGGGTGCGGGATCAACTTCTGTCGAATGCAAACCAACCCTTGCTGGGTGCCGCATTCTGGTTTCGCGCGCCCGCAAGCAGGCGAATGCTCTCTCCTCCGCCTTGCGGGACTTGGGCTGCCAGGTCACCGAAATCCCTTTCATTGAGATACGTCCTCCTCGCTCCTATAGGCCGCTGGACGCAGCCATGCGCAACCTCGAGTCTTACGAGTGGCTCATTCTCACCAGCGTTAATGGAGTGCAAGCGCTCTTTGAGCGAATGGCCAAGAAGAATTTGGACGCCTCGGCGCTCGCACATTTGAAGATTGCAGCTATCGGTCCGGCTACGGAAAGCGCCGTCAGGAAGCACGGGTTGCCGGTGACGGTGACTCCGAAGGAATACGTGGCCGAGTCAGTTGTCAGGGCGCTCCATCGTCGTGTGAACGGGCGGCGCGTGTTGCTGGTGCGCGCACGAGTAGCTCGCGACGTGATCCCGCGCCAACTGCGTAAAGCGGGCGCTCGGGTTGATGTCGTGGCGGCTTATGAAACGGTTGTGCCGCCGTCCTCTGGGAAGCGGTTGCGGGCTATTGTCGCCGGCAGGAAAAGGCCGCACGCTATCACCTTCACCAGTTCCTCGACAGTGCGGAATTTCGTGCGTCTGCTAGGTTTGCGCAGCGCGCGCGCAGCGCTCAAGAAAACGGCGCCTCGTCATGGCGTGCACACCGCCTCGATTGGCCCGGTAACATCCGCCACCCT
>Ga0335083_10000365_pt1 | contig 70218 bp, 57 predicted proteins | sample Lox_Sample_42_FD_206716 | JGI IMG/M metagenome (GOLD analysis project Ga0335083, IMG submission 206716) | Soil microbial communities from Loxahatchee National Wildlife Refuge, Florida, United States - Lox_Sample_4.2 | ecosystem: Environmental > Terrestrial > Soil > Wetlands | place: USA...
CGACGGTCGCGCGAGCCCGCGCGGGAAGCGGATCAGCGGCTCAGGGCAGCCGGCTCGGGGGGCGCCTCAATGGCACCGCGACTCAGCTCGATCTCGTCCCCTTCGAGTTCCGGAGCGAATCTGTAGCCAACCCCGAAGTGTGTGTGGATGTAGCTCCAGGACGGCGATATGGCGCGCAGCTTCTGGCGGAGCTTGCGGACGAACACGTCGACCGAGCGGTCGCCGTGGGCCATCGCATAGCCCCAAACCCGTTCGTAGATCTCCTCGCGGCGAAGCACGCGGTCGGACTGCGAGAGCAACTGCAGGATCTCGAACTCGCGCGCGGTCAGCTCGAGGCTCTGCTCGGCCACGTAGGCCTGGTACAGGTCGGGCCGGATCGTGATCTCGCCGATCGTCGCGGCAACATCGATCTGGGGCAGCTCTTGGCGCCGGTGACGGCGGACGGCCGCCTCGACCACGCAAATCAGCTCCTCGGGATGACACGGCTTGGTCATCCAGGCGTCCGCGCCCAGCCGGAGGCCCCGGACCCGCTGCGCCACCGACGACGGCCCGGTGCAGACGATCACCGCGAGGCCGGGCAGGCGCCCGCACACGCGCTCGAGGTAGTCCCAGCTCTCCGGGCCGATGACCGACAGGTCGAGCACCAGCGCGTTGAGGCGCATCGACACAAGCGTCTCAAGGGTCGCCGGGCTCGACAGCGCCCGGTGATCGCATCCGAGCGCGCCGAGCCGGTTCGCAAGAACCTGCATGAAGCCCGGGTCGCGGTCGATTACCGCTACCCGGAGCCTGGCCTGTGCGCGCTGCGGGGAGCTCTGCTGCCCCGGCTGCGCGTCGCCGTTGTCACGCGACATCCGGGCCACTGTAATTCACGACGGGGGCTAACACACGCATGACCGCACCAGGGTCACAGGATGTTTACATGCAAACAGCGGGTAAGCAAGCATCCCTGAGGCGACCGCGGCGGGGATTGGTGTGTCCGGGCCGGTGCGGGCTGTGGGTGCCAGTCCGCGTCGCCGGGCGGCCGGTGGCCCGGACCGGGACGGGCGGCGGGCCGTTTTCCGGTCGAATGCCGGCGGGACAAGGGGCGGCCGGCCGCCCCCGGAAGCACCCGGTCGCGGCGGGCCGCCCCCCCAAACGCGGTCCACTCCGGCCAGGGTGACGGCGAAGTTGAAGAGGTGATGAAGACCTGCCGACAACAGGGCTAGCGCCTTATTTGTGACGCTATCCTCACGTCGAACGCGCCCCGGGCGCCCCTTACGAAGATGGCTTCTCGAACCAAGCAGAAGGAAGAGGCGCGGGCTCGCCGCCTCGCCGAGGAACAAGCGCGCGCAGCGCGCGCCCAGCGCGACCGGCGTATCCGGCTGGTCGGCGGGATCGTGCTCGCGGCGGTCATCGTGGTGGGCGTGCTGATCGCGATCAACAGCGGCGGCAACAAGGGCGGCATCAAGACGGGCGCGGAGGCGACCGCCGCGTCGAACGCGGTCAACCAGCTCTTTGCGGGCATCCCGCAGTCCGGCAGCACGCTTGGGAACGCGAAGGCGCCCGTGACGATGACGTACTACGGCGACTACCAGTGCCCGGTCTGCCAGGCGTTCACGCTCCAGGGCGGATTCCCGCAGCTTGTCCAGAACGAAGTCCGCCAGGGGAAGGTCAAGGTGGTCTACAGGTCGTACTGCACCGCCACCTGTAACGGCCCTAATCCGAACGTCTTCCCGACGCAGCAGGTGGCGGGGCTCGCAGCCGGCAAACAGAACAAGTTCTGGCAATACACCGACCTCTTCTACCGCGAGCAGGGCCAGGAGGACACGAACTACGTGACCGAGTCCTACCTCACGGATCTCGCGCGTCAGGTCACGGGGCTGAACCTGACCACCTGGCAATCGGACCGCAACGACGCGAGCCTGACCAGCCAGGTCAGCGCCGATCACACCAACGCCAAGGCCGTGGGCGTAAGCGGCACTCCGACGCTGCTGTTCAAGGGACCGAAGGGCGAGGCGGCGGCGAGCGCGGCCGTCCCCAGCTACGCCCAGCTCCAGCAGGCGATAAAACAGGTTTCATGACCACCGCGGTCGGCACGGCGACGCCCCGGCGCCTGAGCGTCGACGCGAAGCTGCGCATCGCGATCGGCGTCCTGTCCGTGATCGGGATCGGGATCGGGACCTACCTGACCTACACGCACTACGCCGGCCTGCACGTTCTGTGCCTCTCGAGCGGCGGCTGCGAGACTGTCCAGCACTCGCGCTGGTCCAAGCTCGGCGGCATCCCGGTGGCGACCCTGGGCCTCGCGGGCTACATCGGGATCTTCATATCGGTCTGGATACGGGGTGAGCTGGGACGGGCGATCGGGTTCGCACTTGCCCTGATCGGGTTCCTGTTCAGCATGTACCTGACCTATCGCGAGGCGTTCACGATCCACGCCTACTGCCAGTGGTGCCTGGGCAGCGCGGCCATCCTGACGCTGCTCGCGATCCTCACCACGTGGCGGATCCTTCGCACCGACTCAGCCGGGCCTGCCGCCCCCAGCCGCCGCAAGCCCGTCGATCGGGCGGAGCGCCGGCGCCAGATGGCCGCGCGCCGCTAAGGTCCTCCCGGAACCCCCGGGTCCTCCGGTTCGCATCTCGCGTCGCCAATACACCGGAATCCAGGGCGGTCAAACCCTCACTCGCCGTCACCGCCCGGGGTGAATGTGGGTTCAGCCACCCCCCGTGTGGCTAACTCCGCTTTCGGCGGATGGAGGCGCGCGAGTGCGCCGTTAGCCGGGTTGCCGACCCAAGCGTCCGCGCCCTGACCGCAATCGGCGCGTCCGCATCAACCCATCCGCCCCCACCTCCGATGTCCGCGGGCTAAAAGACGTCCCGAAGCTACTTAGCTCCCCTTCCTGGCATCCATCTGATATATCAGGGGTCGGCGAGCAAGCATGACCGTGGGCGCGGGAAACAACAAACGGGTCGTGGTGATCGGGGCCGGCATCGTCGGCAACAGCCTCGCGTACCACCTGACCCGCCTCGGCGTCACCGACATCACGATGATCGACAAGGGCCCGCTCCCGAACCCGGGCGGCAGCACCGGGCACGCCTCGAACTTCATCTTCCCCGTCGATCACTCGAAGGAGATGACCTCGCTGACGCTCGAGAGCATGCGTCAGTACAAGGACCTGGGCGTGTTCGTCGAAAGCGGCGGGATCGAGATCGCGCGCACCGACGAGCGGATGCAGGAGCTCACGCGAAGGGTCGTGTCTGCCAAGTCGTGGGGCATCGAGCCGGTCGAGCTGCTCACCCCGCAGCAGATCAAGGACAAGGTCCCGTACATCAACGAGACGCTGGTCCTCGGCGGATTCTTCACGCCCGGCGCAGGCGTCGTCGACTCGCTCCGCGCCGGCACGATCATGCGCGAGCGCGCCCAAGCGGCCGGCATGAAGGTGTCCGCGAACACCGAGGTCCTCGGAATCGACGTCGAGAACGGCCGCGCGACCCGGGTCAAGACGACCAAGGGGGACTTCGACGCCGACCTGATCGTGATCGCCTGCGGCGCCTGGAGCCCCCGCATCGCCCGCATGGCCGGCGCCTCGATCCCGCTCACGCCGATGATCCACCAGATGATCGACATCGGGCCGGTGCCGCGGTTTGCGAACACCACCGGCATGATCGAGTATCCGATCGTCCGCGACGTCGATACGAACATGTACGAGCGCCAGGAGGGCACCGGCCTCGAGATCGGGTCCTACGCCCACCGCCCGATCACGCTCGACGCAGACGAGATCCCATCCATCGAAGAGTCGGCGCTCACCCCGACCGAGCTTCCGTTCACGCAAGACGATTTCGACCCGCAGATGGAGATCGCGCTCGAGCTGATGCCGGAGATCGTCGGCGACGAGAGCGTTGGCGTGAAGTACGCGATCAACGGCGTGCTGTCGGTCACCTACGACGGAATGCCGCTGCTTGGCGAGACGCCAGAAACCCGCGGCCTCTGGTCGGCGGCGGCGATCTGGATCAAGGAGGGCCCCGGCGCCGGCAAGACAGTCGCCGAGCTGATCGTCCACGGCGAGTCCGAGATCGACGTGTTCGAGTCGAACATCGCGCGCGCCTACTCATGCCAGAAGACCCGGACGCACATCGTCTCCCGGGCCTCGGAGGGCTTCAACAAGATGTACGGAATCGTCCACCCCGGCGAGCAGTGGGAGTCGGATAGAAGAGTCCGGCTCTCCCCGTTCTACGAGCGCGAACGCGCCCTGGAAGCCGTGTTCATCGAGGGCGCAGGCTGGGAGCGGCCCAACTGGTACGAGTCGAACGCGCCCCTTCTCGAGGAGTACGGCGACCGCGTCACGCGCCGCGAGGCCGAATGGGAGTCGCGCTGGTGGTCGCCGATCATCAACGCGGAGCACCTGGCGATGCGCGACCGGGCCGCGATGATCGACCTCACCGCGTTCGCGATCTTCGATGTCGTCGGACCGGGCGCGCTCCAAACGGTCCAGAACGTCGCCATGCGCCAGATGGATGTACCAACAGGTCGGGTCGTCTACACGCCGATCCTCACCCCAAGCGGCGGCTTCAAGCAAGACCTGACGATCATGCGCATCGCCGACGACGTGTTCCGCGTCGTGACCGGTGGCGCCTACGGGATGTCCGACGAGAAGTGGTTCGCCGACCATCTCCCCGAGGACGGGTCGGCTCAGATCCACGACGAGACGAACGCGTGGACGACCCTCGGGCTGTGGGGCCCGAAAGCCCGCGACATCCTATCCAGCGTCACCGCCGACGACGTGTCCCACGAAGGGATGCCGTTCGCGCGCTGCAAGCAGATCGAAATCGGCCCCATCCAAGCCATCGCCTCCCGGATCTCGTACGTCGGCGACCTCGGCTGGGAGCTCTACGTCCCGATCGAGCAGGGCGCGAAACTGTGGGACATCATCGCCGAGGCCGGCGAGCCGCACGGGATCGTCCCCGCCGGGATCGGCGTCTACGGGACCACGGGTCGCCTGGAGAAGTGCTACCGCGCGTACGGCGCCGAGCTCGAGGGCGACTACAACGTCGTCGAGGCGGGCATGGCCTGGGGCAAGGTCAAGGACCAGGACTTCGTCGGCAAGGAGGCACACCTGCGCCACCGCGACGAAGAACCCGCCGCTCGGATGTGCACGCTGACCGTCGACGACCACGCTTCGCAATCGGGAACGAAGCGGTACATGCTCGGCCACGAGCCCATCCTCACTCGCGACGGCAAGCCGATAACCGACCGCAAGGGCCGCCGCTCGTATGTGACCAGCGCAGGCTCGGGACCGTCGCTCGGGAAGTACCTCCTGATGGGCTACCTGCCGCCCGAGCAAGCGGTGGTCGGCAACCAGCTCGCGGTCGAGTACATGGGCGAGCAGTATCCGGTGACGGTCCTCACGAACGACTCGACCCCGGTGTTCGACCCCGACAACACTCGCGTCAGGACCTAGATGAACGTCCTGGTGTGCGTTAAGCGTGTACCCCTCACGGGCGGCAAGATCGTGCTGACCGACGATGAGCGCGCGATCTCGACCCGCCACCTCGGTTTCACGGTCAGCCCCCACGAGGAATGCGGCGCCGAGGAGGCAGTCCGCCTGATCGAACAGCACGGCGGCTCCTCGACCGTGCTCACGCTCGGCCCACCCGAGGCCGAGGAGCAGCTCCGCGACATGATGGCGCTCGGAATCGACCGCGCGGTTCATCTCGTGACCGACGGCTCAAACGAATGGGATCCGCAGGCCACGGCGAGCGCGATCGTTCAAGCGATCCGAGCCCGGCCGGAACCGCCTGACCTGATCCTGTTCGGCAACGAGTCCGCCGACGCCGGCAACTATCAGGTCGCGATCCGGGTCGCCCACAAACTCAACCTCCCCGTCGTGACCGGCGTCAAGGGCATCACCGCGACCGGCGGGCAGCTGAGCTGCGAGCAGGAGGTCCCGGGCGGGCGGAACGTGTATGTCGTCCCGACCCCCGCGGTCGTGACCGTCAAGGAGGGGCTGAACCTCCCGCGCTACCCCTCGGTGCCCGGCCGCCTTCGCGCGAAGCGCAAGCCGCTCGACGCCTCCACCCCAACCCGTCCCGACCCGAAGCTCGAGATGGTCAAGCTGACCTTGCCGCCGGGCGCCGGCAAGCAGACCGAGGTGCTCGGAAACGGCGCCGATGCGGCGCCAGCGGTCGTCACGATGCTCGACGAACTGGGGCTGCTCTAGACCGTGATCCTCGTCTTCGCAGAGCGCTCCGACGACGAGCTTTACGCGCAGGCGATCACCTTCGCCAAGACGCTCGGAGACGACGTTCAAGCCGTAGGCATCGACGACCCACACGGGTATTCCCCCGATGGTTGGGCCACCGCACTCACCCAGATCGCACAAGAACGCGGACCGTCCACAGTCGTCGCCCCCGGGACCGAGCGCGGCAACGAGGTGCTCGCGCACGTCGCGGCACAACTCGACCTGCCGATGGCCGCGAACTGCGTCTCGGCCACGCCAGGCGACCCGCTGACGCTGACCCGGGTCCGCTGGGGCGGGAGCCTGCTCGAGGAAGCGCGTCTGCACGGCTCGCCGGCGGTACTCACGGTCGCCCCGCACGCCGTGGCGGCGACCGAGGACGCCGTAGCCATCGACCTCATACCTGCCGCCCCCGAAGCGAAGGTCCGGTCGTCCGAGCACAAGGAGACCGTCACCGCCGGCGTGTCGCTCGCCGACGCCGACGTGGTCGTCTCCGGTGGCCGCGGTGTTGGATCGGCGGAAGGGTTCGCCGTGATCGAGGAACTGGCGGCGCTGCTCGGCGCGGCGGTCGGGTGCTCGCGCGCCGTCACAAGCGCGGGGTGGCGCCCCCACACCGATCAGGTCGGCCAGACCGGGACGAAGATCTCACCGTCCCTGTACATCGCATGCGGGATCAGCGGCGCCACTCAGCATATGGCCGGCTGCAAGGGAGCCAAGAAGCTGATGGCGATCAACCCGGACGCCGAGGCCTCGATCTTCGCGAGCGCTGACTACGCGGTGATCGGCGACCTCCATGAGGTCGTCCCCGCGATCTCGGCCGAGATCCGCAGAACAAGGGGCGCCGGATAGCCTCGCTGGTCTCCGCGCTCGCGCTCGCCGCCGCCCTCGCCGTCAGCGGCACGCTGTTCGCCACCCGAGTCCGTCGCCTGATCGGACTCGTACACGGAGCGGCGCCAACCGAGCGAAAGGGCGACGTCCCGCGCCGCGCGCGCAACGAGGCCGAGATCGTCCTCGGTCAGCGCAAGCTGCTCCAGCGACTGGTCCCAGGGCTGCTCCACGCGTTCATCTTCTGGGGCTTCGCGGTGCTCCTCCCCACGATCCTGATCGCGCTCATCGGCATCGTCGACAAGCGCGACACGCTTCCGTGGCTCGGCCATCAGGGCTGGTACGCGCTGCTCGTCGACATCTTCTGCGTGCTCGTGCTCGTCGGCGTGGCCGGGGCGCTCTACATACGAAAGGTGGAAAGACCACGCAGGTTCGAGGGCAGCCACCTCGGCGAGGCCGATCTGATCCTCGCGATGATCGCGACGATCGTGATCAGCCTGCTGCTCTGGCACGCAACCCGGATCGCGCTCCACCTCAACGAATGGCCCGCAGCCTGGTCCCCGGTCTCCAACGCCCTCTCACACCTCTTCGCAGACAACCAGACGACCAGGGTGCTTGAGCGCGTGTTCGTCTGGATTCACGTTCTCACGATCCTGACCTTCCTCGCCTACCTGCCCCGCTCAAAGCATCTGCACATCTTCGTCGCCGCGGTCAACGTCTGGTTCGGCCGAACGAGAGCCGGCGGGCGGCTGGAACCACTCAAGTTCGACGACCCTGACGTTCCCGAGGATGAACTGCGATTCGGCGCCGGAACCGCAACCGACCTCACCTGGAAGCAGGTCCTCGACACGTTCTCGTGCACCGAGTGCGGCCGCTGTCAGGACGCGTGCCCGGCGTTCGCGACCGGCAAGATCCTCAGCCCCAAGCTCGTGATCATGGGACTGCGCGACGCCGTGTTCGCTCAGGACGCCGACGCGCAACTGGTCCCGGACGCCGTTCCGGCGGAAAGCATCTGGGACTGTGTCACGTGCGGGGCATGCATCCAGGCGTGCCCGGTGTCGATCGAGCACGTCGACCACATCGTCGACCTGCGCCGGCACCTGGTGATGGTCGAGTCGAGCTTCCCGGCCGAGTCCGAACAGATGCTCCGCGACGTCGAACGCGCATCGAACCCCTGGGGCAAGGCGCAGTCCGAGCGGGCCGACTGGGCGGCTGAGCTCGGCGTCAAGGTGCTCGAGCCCGGCGACCCCGCCCCCGAGTATCTGTACTGGGTCGGATGCGCATCGTCCTTCGACGAGCGCGCCCGCAAGACGGCAACTGCGACCGCGAAGCTCCTGAAAAGCGCGGGCGTCGACTTCGCCATCCTCGGTCCCCGCGAGAGCTGCACCGGCGACCCGGCACGCCGGATCGGCAACGAGTACGTGTTCCAGGCGTTCGCCGAGCAGAACGTCGAGACGCTCAACGACGCCGGAATCTCAAAGATCGTCACCGGTTGCCCGCATTGCTTCAACACGCTCGGCAACGAGTACCCGGACTTCGGCGGCAACTACGAGGTGGTCCACCACTCCGAGCTGCTCTCGAAGCTGGTGAAGGACGGTCGGATCAAACCATCCAAGGCCACAGGCGACCTCCCCATCACGTATCACGACTCCTGCTACCTGGCCCGCCACAACGACGTGCTCGACGCACCGAGGGAAATCGTCGCCGCGATTGGCGAGCCCATAGAGATGCGCCGGTCTCACAAGCAGACGTTCTGCTGCGGCGCGGGCGGCGCGCACATGTGGATGGAGGAGCGCGCGAAGCCGATCAACGAGGAGCGCGTCCGCGAAGCCGCTGACACCGGCGCCGGAACGCTCGCGGTCGCATGTCCGTATTGCACGGTGATGCTCGACGACGGCGTCCAGAGCGCCGGCGCCGACCTGCGTGTGGTCGACGTGGCGACGCTGCTATCCGAGGCCGTCGACGGCGGCGGCTGATCGCCCCGCGGCCGCCGCGTCGAGCTCGGCTCGGGCTCGGGCCTGCGCCGAGCCGTCCGCTCCGAGCGCATCGAGTCCGAGCAGGGCGGCGCCGACGATCGGCTCGCTCGGCGACACCACCACGCGAGCGTGCGGCGCGACCCCGTGAACGCCTGAAGCGATCGTCTCGACCACGCGAGTCGACACCGCCCGCAGCAGGCCGCCGCCCAGGACCACGTCCGGGTCGCCGTCGTTCAGCCGTAACCGACTCAGTGCGGCAGCCACGTACGTGATGACCTCGTCGGTCAACCGGCGAACGATCTCTGCCGCGACGGCATCGTCGTCGCAGACGGCGAGCACGACCGGCGCGAGCTCACCCAGCCCCGCCACAGGAATCTCGTCGAGGTGAAAGGCGCGCGCCACCTCGCCCGGGTCGCCAAGCCCGAAATGAGCCGGTACCGCGTACTCGAGCTGCGTGTGCGGCCCCCGTCCCTCGGCGGCGCGCACGGCGGCGGCGAGCGCCGCCAGGCCGACGTCGCTGCCGCCGCCCCAGTCGCCCGATACCGGGCCGAACGACAGGAACCTCGCCTCCCGCCCATCCGGCGCCATCCCAAGGCAGTTGATCCCCGTCCCACACACGACCGCTATCCCCCAGCCGCGGTCGGTGCCTGCACGCAGCAGCGCTTTGGTGTCGTTCCCGAGAACGAGGCGTTGACTCCAACGAGCCCGCTCCATCGCGGCGTGCAGGGCCACCGCCTCTTCGGGTAGGTCCACGCCGGCGATCAGCACTTGAGCCGTCGCCGCGAAGGGTCGCTCGAGCGGGCCGACGCCGGCATCGGCGATCGCCCGTTCGAGTAGGCCTTCGAGCACCTCGACGCAGCCTGCGACCCCGAGGTAATGCGCCTGGCTTCTGCCGCCCCGGACAAACGACAGGAGCGCGCCGCGCGAGTCGAGCAGCGCGAGGTCGGTCTTGACGCCGCCTCCGTCGACCGCGACGACGAGCCCGTCCACGCTCACGACCCGGTGCGCGACAACGATGCTCCAGGGGCGAGCATGCGGCCGCTCAGGGTCGACGCCACGCGATACTCGCGCACCAGTGGATTGGCCAGCAGCGCCAGGCGCGCGGCGTCATGGTCGCCGGTCGCCGCGGCGGTGGCAGCGAGTCGCTCGTAGGCCGCGACGTGCTGGACGAGGCCGAGAAGCTCGGGGGCGAGCGGCTTCTGCGCCACCGGGACGGCTCCGTCCCTCCCGACCCGCGCCGGCACCTCGACGACGTCATCGTCCGCGAGCCCGGCCAGCGTGCCGCCGTTGCGCACATCGACGATCTGCACGTCGCCGGTGTCCGCCAGCAACGAGGCGACGAGCTGGATCGCGGCCTCGCTGTAGAACGCCCCGCCACGCTGGTCCAGCAGCGCGGGCTTCTCGGTCAGCGCCGGATCGCGGTAGAGATCGAGCAAGCCGCGTTCGATCTGCATGACCGTTTTTGCGCGCGGGGGCGTCATTTTCTGCTCCTGGACGACGTCGCGCTCCGCGTAGAAATAGCGCAGGTAGTACGACGGGATCGCGCCGAGCGCCTCGATCAGCGAGCGCGGCAGCCCGATCTCGTGGGCCAGCGCATCGCCGAAGCCTTCGATCACCACCGGCAGCACGTCGCGCCCGTCGAGCCACACTGCCCGGATCCAGGTGAGATGGTTGAGACCGACCTGTTCGACGAGCACTTGCTCGGGCGCGACGCCGAGATGGGCGGCGATCTGGCGCTGGAAGTTGATCGCGACGTTGCACAGGCCGATCGCGCGATGGCCGGCGTCGAGCAGCGCGCGCGTCACGATCCCAACCGGGTTCGTGAAGTCGATGATCCAGGCGTCGTCGGCGGCGAGCTCGCGCGTCCGCTGGGCGATCTCGAGCACGACCGGAACCGTCCGCATCGCCTTCGCGAGGCCCCCCGCGCCGGTCGTCTCCTGACCGACGCACCCGCATGACGCCGGGATAGTCTCGTCGCGCAGCCGGGCCGCCTGGCCTCCGACCCGGATCTGGATCAGGACCATGTCGGCGCCGTCGAGCGCCCGGTCGAGGTCGCCGGTGAGCTCGAGCGCGCCGGCGAAACCCTGGCGCTCGAGGATTCGTCGCGACAGCCCGCCCACGACCTCCAGGCGAGAAGCGTCGATGTCGTGGAGCACGAGCTCGCGCACGCCCACGCGGTCGCGCTCGCGCATCAGCCCCGACACAAGCTCCGGGGTATAGGTCGATCCCGCACCGACGACAGCGAGCTTCATCCGGTGACCCCGATGCTGTAGCGGTTGTCCGACGGCCGGGAGATGATCGTCGTCGCGAACTGCGTCGCCGCGGTCAGCGCGTCGGGCCAGCTCGCCGAGTGGGCGAGCGCGTGAACGAGGCCGGCGTTGAACGCGTCGCCGGCCCCGGTGGTGTCGGCGACGTCGACGGCCGGCGCCGGGACGGAGATCTCAGTCCCGTCCGGTCCCACCGCAAAGCATCCGCTTGGTCCACGCTTGACGACGACCCAACCGCCCGAGGCGGCCTGGAGGGCGCGCGCCGCCTCGACCACCTCGCCGGCGCGATCCGCGAGTGCGCACGCCTCGACCTCGTTGGGCAGGAACACGTCGACGGACGGCAGCAGCTTGCGGACTTCGTCGCGTACCTCCCCTGGGAAGCCGTCGGGGTCCCAAGTGGTGTCGAAGAACGTGCGGGCGCCGCGAGCACGTGCGGTGTCGAGCAGCCGATGGGCCGCGTCGCCTCGCAGGCGGGGCGCGACGAAGTAGTCGCACAGCAGCAGGTTGTCGCACGTAAGCGCATCGTCCGGGATCATTGCCACCTCCCAGCCGGCATTCACACCGAGATAGGTGAGGAAGCTGCGGTCGCGTGCCGGGGACTCGAGGGCAACCGTGAGTCCGCTCGTCTCGCCCGGAACCACGAGGAGCTCGTCTGCGAGCGAAACGAGCGTGAGCTGGTCACGCATCCATCCCCCGAGCTGATCGTCCCCGATGCAGCCGATGAGCCGCACATCGAGGCCGGCTTCGACGGATGCGAGCGCGGCATTGGCGCCCGCGCCGCCGACGCGCAAGGTCATCTGGTCTGTCAGCAGCGTGCCGCCTGGTGAGGGCAGGTCGGTGACGGGACTCATCACCACGTCCGCCTGTACGCAGCCGATGATCGTCACGGTGGCGACACCCGGTTCCCTACCGATAGCCATGTCCACCGCCATCAACGGCACCCCTGGTCACGAATACGACAGGACCTTGCCTTATAGACGATCCGATGCCTATTCTTACGCGGCACGCGCACCATCGTATTCGTAAAGAGATCTAACCTCAATGCCACGCACCAGCCGAGACGGCGGTAACGGCGGGCCCGGCCGGGGCGACGCCGACTCCCGGCTGAGCCTGCTTCGAGAGCTCGGCGAGCAGGCGGTGCTCGAGACCATCTTCCGTCGAGGCCCGATCACCCGACCGGAGATCGCGGCCGCCACGAATCTTTCCAAGCCGACGGTATCGGCTGCGGTCAGCCGCCTAGAGCAGGGCGGCCTCGTTCGCGCGGCCGGCAGGCGCGGAGGCCAGCGCGGCCGCAACCCGATCGCATACATGGTCAGCGCCCGCGCCGGGTTCGTCGTAGGTGCCGACATCGGCGGATCGAATGTACGGGTGGCGGCGGCCGACCTGTTCGGCGAAGCGATCTGCGACCTGAAGCGACCGACCGCGAAGGACAGCGGCCGCGCGGTCGGCGTGCAAATCCTCGAGATGGTCACCGAGGTGATCGACCAGGCCAACACCAACCATGGTCGGCCGCTGGCGCTCGGCATCTCGTCGCCCGGGATCGTCGACCAGGCGAGCGGCCGGGTCACGTCGCTGGCCTACAACGTCGTCCCCGAGGGCGGCTTCGACCCGCTCGAGGTGATCCGCGACCGGTTCGACCTCCCGGTGCTCGTCGAGAACAACGTGAACCTCGCGGCGGTCGGCGAGAAGTGGTTCGGCCTGGCCAGAGGCGTCTCGACAATGGTGTTCATCGCGATCGGAGCGGGCATCGGGATGGGGATCATCATCGACGACGAGGTCGTCCGTGGCGCGCACGGCGGCGCCGGCGAGATCGGGTATCTCCCGCTGGTAGGCGATCCGTTCAACCCCCGTCACCGGCTACACGGAGGGTTGGAGGATGAGATCGGCGCGGCGGGGATCGTGGCCGCGTACGCGGAGCGCCGCGCGCCGAGCGATCCCGAGCTGACGTCGGTGCACGACGTCTTCGAGCTTGCCGGCGACGGCAACGCTGCGGCTCGCGCCGTCGTCGATCACGTGGCCTCGCGGCTCGGCACGGCGATCGCGACCGTCTGCGCGATTCTCGACCCGCACCTGGTCGTCCTCGGCGGCGGCATCGGCGCCAGCCCTCTTCTGCTTCGCCCGGTCCGCGGGTCCGCGGCCGCGCTGGTGCCGATCACCGCCCGGATCGAAACCAGCCTGTTGGGCGAGCGGGCCGCGCTCCAGGGAGCGATCGCGGTGGCGCTCCATGCGGCCCGCACAACGCTGCTCTCCCCCACCGCCGCATCCCAGAAGAGCCTGGTCGCAATGGCGCAACGCAACCGGTAGCGAGGAGCCGGTGCCGCTTGATCGCGATCACTGCTGTGAGGGCCTGACCACCGGCCGAGCCCCTGGACCGGACCCCACATTGCCCTCGCCGACCCCGATTTGGAAAGGGAGTCTCCGATCCGCGCGCGACTCGCTGAGGGTTTTGGCGACGATGAGGTACGGAGGAATACGGAGGTGGAAGCTGGTCCGAGATTGGTATAAGGTCCTTTTGTTTAGGTATTTCCCAAATGGCTGAGGGCCGTGGCTGCGCCGTAGAGGAAGATGGAGAGGTTGCGATGACCGGTCAAGACAGCTCCGGCCCCGGTGCCGCTGGTGAGCCACCTGCTCGCCGGATGGCGCGAAGTGGGAGCCGCACGTATTCCAAGCCAGCCGTCCGCTGGCGATCGTCGAAAGGTGAACGGAGGATGTCGATGAAACGCTTCCAGTGGCTGCTGGCGTTGGTTGCGGTGTGCATGGTGGCCACCGCGTGCGGCGGCAGCTCGTCGTCGACCTCGGCGAACAAGACGTCCACCGCGTCAGGGACATCGACCACATCGGCCAACGCCGGCAAGATCGGCGGCAAGGTCAGCATCGTCAACGTGACCGGAGCGACTTGGACCTGCCAGTTCAACCCGTTCAATCCGACGCTCTGGAGCTGGGGCGTGACGACTCCCGTGTACGAGCCGCTGGAGTACGTCAACATCCTTCAGAGCACCAAGCCTCCGGTCCCCTGGCTGGCGACCTCCTCGCAATGGTCGAACGGCTACAAGACGCTCACCTTCACCATCCGGAATGGGGTCACTTGGAGCGACGGCACGCCGTTCAGCGCCAATGACGTGCTCTACACGTTCAACGCGATCAAGAACGACAAGGCGATCGATGTCAACGCACTCTGGAGCAACGACAGCGGTCCCTTAACGAACGTCGCCGTCAAGGGAACAGACCAGGTCGTATTCACCTTCAGCGCGGCAGCACAGCCGTATTTCTACTTCGTCGCCGACCAGACGCCGATCGTTCCTCAGCACATCTGGTCCACGCTCAACCAAAGCAAGCTCTCCACCTATTCAGACACGAAACCGGTCGGCACCGGTCCGTACGTGATGTCCAGCTGCAGCGGGCAGGACATCAAGTACCTGCGTAACCCGCACTACTGGCAGAGCACGGCGAGCCATCCGGTTCCGCAGGTCGCGGAAGTCGACTATCCGTCATACCTCAGCAACACCCCGGGCAACCTGGCCCTCTCGACGGGCCAGGCCAATTGGGGCGGCCAGTACATCCCCAACATCCAGTCGTTCTACGTCGCGCATGATCCGGCGCACCGCCACTACTGGTTCCCCCCCGTCGGGAACGTGTCGCTGGTTCCCAACCTGACCAACCCGCTGCTCAGCCAGCTGGCGGTGCGGCAGGCGATGACGTACGCCATCAACAAGGCGACGGTCGCGCGGCTCGGGGAGAGCGGCTACCAGCAGCCGGCCAACCAGACGGGCGTGATCACACCCACGTTCCAGAGCTGGGCGGACACTTCGCTCCCAGAGCCGAGCTACAACCCGGCCAAGGCCGAGCAGCTCCTCACGGCGGCCGGCTTCACCAAGGGGTCGAACGGCATCTACCAGAAGGGCGGGGCCCCTCTCTCGTTCACGATCAAGACGATCAGTGGCTACTCGGACTGGGATTCCTCGCTGCAGATCATCACCCAGGAGCTCAAGGCGGTGGGGATCGCCGTGACCGTGCAGGATGAGGCCTCCGGACCCTACGGAACCGATTTGGCGAGTGGCCACTTCCAGCTCGCGTACGCCGGCAGCGGCGGGCTGGGACCAATCCCGGGACCGAGTCCCTACTACGAGCTCCGTGGTGCCCTGTTCAGCGGCAGTATCGGCACGTACAACTTCTCGCGCTACAAGTCCGCGTCGACGGACGCCCTGTTCAATCAGTACTCGGCGGCGAACCAGAGCCAACAGGTGCAGATCATGCACCAGGTCCAGCAGGTCATGGTGCAGGACGTTCCGTACATCCCGATCACCGAGGGTGTCGATTGGTACCAGTACGACACGTCCAACGTCGGTGGTTGGCCAACCGAAGCCAACCCGTACGCGCAGCCTTCGCCGTATGGGTCCCCAGATAATGCAATCCTCCTGACGCATCTATACCCGAACCCCTGAGGGGTCGGGCGTCAGGCCCGTCTGAGACTCGGCGGTTGCGGCGATGAGATACCTCGTGAAACGAGGCGGTCTGTTCCTGGTGACCCTGTGGGCCGCCCTGACCGTCAACTTCATCATTCCCCGCGTGATGCCCGGCAACGAGGCACAGGCTGTCCTGGCCACGTTCCACGGCGCCAGCCCAGGCGCGCTGCATGCCCTGGAGATCCAGTTCGGCGTCAACGTCCATCAGAGCGTGCTGACGAGTTACTTCGAGTACCTCGGGAACTGCCTGACGGGCCAGTTCGGGGTCACCGCGCAGGGCGTGCCGGTGACGACCGAGATCATGCAGAAACTGCCCTGGACGTTGGGCCTCGTGGGTGTCACGACCGTGATCGCGTTCGCGATCGGCACCGTTGCGGGCGTCTACAGCGCGTGGCGACGGGGCGGCCGGCTCGACGCGATCCTACCTCCGACCCTATTCATCGTGTCGACCGTCCCGGTGTTCTTCGTCGGTCTGCTCCTGATCTACGTGTTCGCGGTCAAGCTGAACTGGCTGCCGCTTAGCGGCAACTACAGCGTGGGCGCCACACCGTCGTTCTCGCTGTCGTTCATCTGGGACGTGCTCAAACACGCCCTCCTCCCCGCGCTCAGCCTGATCATCGTGACCGCGGGCCTCTGGGTTTACTCGATGCGCAACAACATGATCACGACGATCGCGGAGGATTACGTCAAGACCGCGCGGGCCAAGGGGCTCACCGAGCGCCGCATCATGTACGACTATGCCGCGCGCAACGCGATCCTCCCCAACCTGACCGGGTTTGCGATGCAACTCGGATACGTGCTCGGCGGGGCGATCGTGATCGAATACCTGTTCTCGTATCCGGGGCTTGGCTATCTCTTCTACACGGCCTCGACCGACCACGATCTGCCCCTGATGCAGGGCCTCTTCCTGTTCTACACGCTCGCCGTACTGATCTGCGTGCTAATCGCGGACCTGATCACGGCGGTGCTCGATCCACGCACTCGAGAGGCGTGAGATGTCGACCGACGCGGCATCCAACGTCGCAATAGCCGAACGCCCCCCCGATACGGAGGAGAGAGCCGAGCCGCGGCGTTTCGTCCGCGCGGTTCTCCGCAATCGCAAGGCGGTCGTGGGAGCCGTGATCCTGGTGGTGATGATATTCGTGGCTCTCTTCCCTGGACTGATCGCGCCCTACGACCCTCAGGCGACCGTCGGTCCTCCTAACGCATCACCGTCGTCGGCCCACCTGCTGGGCACCACCCAGCTGGGTCAGGACGTCTTGTCGCAGCTCATATGGAGCACGCGCCTGACGCTATGGGTGACGGTGGTGGTGAGCGTCATTGCGACCTTCATCTCGATGATCATCGGGGTGACCGCCGCCTACGTGGGTGGGGTCACCGATCGCGTGCTGACGGTGGTAACCGACGTTTTTCTGATCCTCCCCGTGCTTCCGCTGTTGATCCTGCTGTCGGCGTATCTGGCACCCGGCACCAGATCATTGGTCATCGTGCTGACCATCACCAGCTGGGCGTTCCAGGCTCGTCAGCTCCGATCTCAGGGCCTGTCGGTTCGCAATCGCGACTTTCTGGTCGCGGCGCGCGCACGGGGAGAGCGGCCCATGTACATCATCCTGGTCGAGATCGTTCCGACAATGACCTCGCTCCTGGTCGCCTCGTTCCTGGCGTTGGCGGTGTTTGAGGTCGGGTTCGCGGCGAGCCTTCAGTTCCTCGGGCTGGGCAACGCCAGCCAGCTGATGTGGGGCACGATGCTCTACAACGCGCAGCAGGCTGCCGCGCTTGAGTCCGGAAACGTGTGGTGGGCCTTGGCGCCGGGCCTCGCTGTCGCTTTACTCGGAGCGGGTTTCGCACTCGTGAACTACGCCTTTGATGAGATCGGGAATCCCGCGTTGCGGCCGGTGAGGAGGAGGCGCCGTGCAAGAGCCTCTACTTGAGGTCACGGATCTGTCGGTCGACTATCTCACGGAGGCAGGCGACGTGCGCGCGGTGGATCGGGTCAGCTTCTCCGTTGAACCGCGCGAGTTCCTGGGGATCGTCGGCGAGTCGGGCTGCGGCAAGTCGACGCTGCTATTCGGAGCCGCTCAGCTGCTTTCACCTCCCGGCGAGGTCGTCGGCGGCACAGTCATCTTTCGTGGGCTTGACATGGTGCGGATCAACCGCAATGAGCTCCAGCACATGCGCTGGCGTGATTACTCGGTCGTGATGCAGAGCGCCATGAACGCACTCAACCCGATGAAAAGCATCGGAGCTCAATTCAAGGACGCCCTCCAGGCGCACGGCACCACCTCGAAGGAGGAGATTGAGCAGCGATCGGCAGAAGTCCTGACTCTCGTGGGCATCGACGCTGCCCACCTGGGTAGCTACCCCCATCAGCTGAGCGGCGGGATGCGCCAGCGCGCGATGATCGCGATGGCGCTCTTGTTCACGCCTCAGCTCGTGATGATGGATGAGCCGACGTCAGCGCTTGATGTGGTGGCCCAGCGATCGCTGATGAGCAAGATCAGGGACCTGCAGCGAAGCCTCGGGTTCGCCGTCATCTTCGTTACACACGACATGTCGGTGGTGAGCCGCTACTCCGATCGTGTGATCGTGATGTACGCCGGGCAGGTCGCGGAGGCGGCGCCGACCGAGGCAATCTTCGACCGGCCCCAACATCCATACACGCGCGGTCTAATGGACGCATTCCCGTCGATCCGTGGCCCGCGCCGAGAGCTCGCTGGGATCCCCGGAAGCCCCCCGGACCTCGCTCGGCCACCGATGGGCTGTCGGTTCCATCCACGCTGCCCAGAGGTGATGCCGGATTGCCTGACCCGCGCGCCGGAGCTGTATCCGGTCGGCGATGCATCGGTGCGCTGCCTGCTCTATGCGGATCAGGCGAAGGAGGCGGTCTGACCGATGGCCGACCAGCAGAACGCGTCTGAGAGCACTCGCGTCACCGATGAGCCCCTAATCCGAACGGTTGATCTGACGCGCCACTTCCGGCTCGGTGGGATGCTCTCAAAGCAGGTGCTTCACGCCGTCGATGACTTCAACATCGCCGTTGACGAGCGCGAGATCGTTGCGCTCGTCGGCGAGAGCGGTAGCGGCAAGAGCACCGTTGCGCGGCTGCTGGCCCGGATCTACCAGCCCACGCGCGGCGAGATCTACTACCGGGGCCGGCCGCTGCGCAGCCTGCGCTCCCGGAAGAGGGTCCTCGCGTACCGGGGCGAAGTTGCCATTGTTCTCCAGGACCCGTTCAGCGCCTTCAACCCCGTGCACCGGGTCTCGCACGGGGTGATGCGCAACATCGCCCTGCACCGGCCGGAGCTAAGCGGCGCGGAGCGGCGGCGAGAGGCCCAGCGTGTCTTCGAGAATGTGGGTCTCAGCCCGAAGATGCTGAACAGGTTCCCGTACGAGATGAGCGGCGGCGAACGCCAACGGGTCGGATTCGCTCAGGCCCTCGCCGTGCGGCCAAGCCTGATCCTCGCCGACGAGCCGGTTTCGATGCTCGATGTGTCGATCCGCGCCGGCGTGCTCAACATGATGAGCAACCTGCGGGATCAAGAGGGCGTCTCGCTCCTGTATATCACTCACGACCTCGCGAGCGCCCGGTACGTCGCCGACCGCATCGTCGTGATGTACGCGGGTCACCAAGTCGAGGCCGGCCCAACGGAGACCGTGCTCTCCAGCCCCAAGCATCCCTATACGCAGTTGCTCCTGTCCGCCGTGGCCGACCCGCGCGACAAGGACGAGGACATATCGGCCGACAGCGGGGAGCCGCCACGGGTGATCAACCCAAGCGAGGGCTGCCGCTTCCGTTGGCGATGTCCCTACGCGATCGAGAAGTGCTCACAGGTCACCCCTCACCTAAGACCGCTCGGATCGACGCTGGTCGCGTGTCATGTCGCGACCGGCGACACGAGCGTCGTGCCCGATCCCGCCGACACCGCATCGGTCACCAATCGTTGAAGCCATCGGTGTCGGGTCCGGTCGAACTCGTGATCTTCGATTGCGACGGCGTGCTGATCGACAGCGAGCGCTTGGCCGTCAAGGTGGATGTGCAGGTGCTGCGCGAGTTGGGCTGGCCTCTCAGCGAGGACGAGGTGATCGACCGGTTCGTCGGGCGCTCGGACCGAGACGCGCGGGCGGAGATCGAGGCCCACCTCGGGCACAATCTTCCCGACGGCTTCGACCAGGCGGTCGAGCATCGCTACCGCGAGGCGTTCGCGAACGCGCTCACGCCGGTGGACGGAGTCCTCGAGGCGCTCGACCGGATCGTGCTGCCGACGTGCGTCGCATCGAGCGGCACCCACGACCACATGCGGTACACGCTTGGGCTCACCGGTCTGTACGAGCGGTTCGACGGCCGGATCTTCAGCGCCGAGGACGTCGCGAACGGCAAGCCCGCCCCGGATCTGTTCCTGCACGCCGCCGAACATATGGGGGCCGATCCCGGGGCGTGCGTGGTAATCGAGGACAGCCGCCACGGCGTCCAGGCGGCGCGCGCCGCCGGCATGCGCGTGCTCGCGTTCGCGGGCGGGCTATCGGCGGCCGAGGCCCTCGAAGGGCCGGACACGATCGTGTTCGACGATATGCGCGATCTGCCAAACCTGCTCGACCAGCGCAGACCCACATGAGCGGGACTTTGATGGCGGTCGAGATGGCCGAGCAGCCGGCACGGCTGCAGCAGCTCATCGGCCGCTTCGACGCGATCGCCGAGCGCGTGCGCGCCGTGGTGCCGGAGCCGCTCACCGGCATCACTCTCGTCGCCCGTGGCTCTTCGGACAACGCCGCCGTGTACGGGCGGTATCTGCTGGAGTCGGCGACCGGAAAGCCGATCTCGCTGGCGGCCCCGAGCCTCCACACGCTGTACGACGTCGATGTCGACTACACGGGGCAACTCGTGATCGCGGTCAGCCAGTCGGGTGCCACGCCGGAGATCGTCCGGACGCTCGAGGCGCTTCAAACCGCAGGCGGAAGCGGCCTGGCGATCACCAACGACCCCGACAGCCCGCTCGCGCGGGCCGCCGCCGAGACCGTCGAGCTCGAGGTGGGGGTCGAGCGAGCCGTGCCCGCGACCAAGACGGTCACCGGTCAGCTCACCGCGTTCGCGATCATCGCCGCGGCGTTGGGACGCGCCCCGTTCACCCACGAGCAGCTGCTGGCGGTGCCCGACTCCGTGCGGGCGGTGCTCGACGACCCCGACCCGACCGCCGCCGCCGCGCGGGAGCTCGCCGGCGCCTCACAGCTGATCGTCGTCGCGCGGGGATATCTGTTTGCGGCCGCGCTCGAGACCGCACTCAAGATCAAGGAGACATGCTCGCTGCTCGCTGACGGCTACTCGGCCGCGGACCTCCGCCACGGCCCGATCGCGGCCGTGACGCGTGGCCTTCCGGTCGTCGCGCTGCGCGCGTCCGGTCCGGCGCACGCGGACGTGGCATCACTCGTCGAGGACCTGCGCGCCCGGCAGGCGAGCGTGCTCGTCGTGGGAGACGACGAGGGCGCCGATGTATCGCTGCCGGCGGCGACAGCCGAGCCGCTCACGCCGATCGTCGCCGTCGTCCGCGGCCAGCAGCTCGCACGCGAGCTTGCAACGGCGCTCGGCTACGACCCTGACAGACCCCCGGGCCTGAGCAAAGTCACCGCGACTTAACCCCAGGCAAATAGTAAAGCGCCAATCAAATGCCGGCTGGCATTGATCTTTCCCGCGTGCCTGGGTAGGTTATTTGGTCAGAGCCTTACCGAATTGGGAGGAAGTCATGTCGCGACGCGCCGTCCTTCGTCGTCTGACCGTGTTCGCCACCGCGACGCTCAGCCTGCTCGCCACCGCCGCCGTCGCCACGTCGACCGCTTCGGCCGACACCCGGACGGTCGGGCTGGGCGGTTGGCAGGTCCAGAGCAGCGCTCAGGCACGGCAGGCCGGCGCACGGATCTCAGCGCCGGCTTTCCCGACGGGCTCGTGGCTACACGTTCGACCCGATGACGCCGGCGCGGTCGGGACCGAGGTCGGCGCGCTCGTGCAGGCCGGCCGGTGCCCAAACGTGTTCTTCTCGGACAACATGAAGACCTGCTTCGGTTACATGGATACGGTCGGGCCCGACACGATCCGGAGATTCTCGGTTCCGTGGTGGTTCCGGACCGACTTCGTCGCCCACCCGAGCGGCTCGCAGTACACCAACCTGACCGTCAACGGGGTCGTGGGACAGGCTGACGTGTGGGTCAACGGCACGGAGGTGGCAACGCAGAAAGCCGTCCAGGGCGACTACACCCGCTTCACGTTCGACATCACCAAGCTTGTCCGCCGCGGCGTCAACACGCTCGCGCTCGAGGTCTATCCGAACGATCCGACGAAGATGTTCACAGTCGACAACGTCGACTGGACCCAGATCCCGCCGGACAACAACACCGGCATCCAGTTCCCGATCGAGCTACACACGTCCGGCCCGCTGGCGCTTAGCGACGCGCATGTGGTGCAGCACGACGCGCCGGATCTATCGACGGCGGCTCTGACAATCAAGGCCACTGTCACCAACCACACCTCGACCCGACGGACAGGCGATCTCTCGGCCACCGTCAAAACGCCGGCCGGCGACGAAATCCGAGTCAGCACGAGCGTGACGGTCGGCGCAGGAAAGACCCGGACGTTCACTTTCACCCCGAGCGAGGACCCGGGGCTCCAGATCCACCACCCAAGTGTGTGGTGGCCGTACGCGATGGGCGGCCAGCCCCTCTACGGCCTGACGACGGCGCTGACGCAGCATGGCGCCCCGCCCGACACAAAATCCGAAACGTTCGGCATCCGCACGATCACGACGCGGCTGATAGGTCCAGCTCCGATCGCCCCCCATGGGTCTCGGCAGTTCCTCGTCAACGGTGTGCCGTTCGTGTTCCGCGCGGGCGGGTGGTCGGAGAACCTGTTCTTGCACTATTCCGCCGCGGACACCGCGGACCAGATCGCGATGATCAAGAACCTTGGGCTGAACGGCATCCGCACGGAGGGCAAGCAGATGCCCGACGACTTCTACGAGCAGTTGGACCGAGCCGGCATCCTGGTCGACGGCGGGTTCCAGTGCTGTGACGCCTGGCAGCTCCAGGACAGCCACCTCACGAGCGCTCACGATCTTGCCGTGCTCGCCAACTCGGCGCTGACGATCGGGCAGAACCTGCGGAACCACCCCAGCGTCATGAATTTCAGCTGGAGCGACAACAACCCAACCAAACCTCAGGAGCGAGTCTCGGTCCGGGCCTTCCGGCGAGCCGACTTCCAGGACCCGCTGATCGCCTCGGCCGAGTACAAGTCGAGCGCCCGCCTCGGCCCCTCCGGCGAGAAGGAGGGCCCGTATGACTGGGTCCCGCCGAGCTACTGGTACGACACCACGCACTTCGATCCAAAAGACCCCACTCGCACGAACGTCGGCGGAGCGTGGGCGTTCGACAGCGAGGCGAGTGCGGGGCAGACCGTTCCCACGCTGGACTCGATCAGACGGTACCTGTCCCCGTTCGAGCAGCGTCAGTTATGGAAGGCCCCGAACTACAACCAGTACCACCTGAACTACGAGGCCGGCCTCCCCAACATCCAGCAGAACGGCGGCTACTCGTTCGGGACGCTCCACGACCTCGACGCCGCGATCAAGGCTCGCTACGGCCGGTGGTCGAGCCTGCAGCAGTACGTCGAGGAGGCGCAGGTCCAGAACTACGAGACCCAGCGCGCCGAGTTCGAGGCGTACATCGACCATTCCACCAACGCGGAGGCCCCGTCGACAGGGATCGTCTACTGGCAGCTCAACAAGGGCTGGCCGACGCTGCTGTGGGATCTATACAACTACGACTTCGACCAGGCCGGGAGCTACTTCGGCGCCAAGAAGGCCAACGAGCCGCTCCACGTCCTCTATGCCTATGACGATGGGACGGTGTCGGTAGACAATCTCGGGGCCCTCGAGCAGAGTGGGCTGTCGGTGGAAGCCAAGGTTTACGCGGTCGACGGGCGACTCCTCGACGATCAGACCGCCAGCGGGATCTCGGTCGACCCGCAAGGGGTGGCGCGAAACCTCATCCGCCCGGCCGTGCCGTCGACAACCACCCCGCCGACGCCGGCGCAGACCTACTTCGTCGAGGTGCTGCTGACTCGTGGCGGCGAGGTCGTCGATCGCAACGTCTACTGGCTCTCGACGCAACGGGACGTTGTCAACTGGCGTGAGACGCGGGGCAACCCGCAGGCGACGATGAGCCGGTACGGCAATCTCACCCAGCTCCGGTCGCTGGCTCCCGCCACCGTGAACGTCACTGCGAGCACCCATCCGGGCACCGTCGCCGACGGCAACGACACTGAAACCGACGTGACGATCACGAACACCTCGACGACCCCGAACGTCGCGTTCTTCCTGCGAGCCGACGTCCGCCGCGGCACGGCGTCCGGCGTTCCGGCGGCCGGCGACAACGAGGCGCTCCCGATCGCGTGGAGCGACAACGACATCACGCTGTGGCCGGGCGAGTCCGAGACGCTCCACGCCGCGTACAAGGGGAGCGCGCTACGTGGCGCCTCGCCGGTCGTCAGCGTCTTCGGCTGGAACGTCCCGAGCGTCGACGTACCGGCTGCGCCGTAGGGACCCGGTTCAGGCGGCGAGCAGGCGCTCGAGCTGGCGTTCGAGGCCGGCGTCGCCGACTTCGCGCATCTCGAGCGGTAGGCCAAGCCGCTCCGCTGCGCGAGAAGCCGCGGCCCGGGTGGCCGGCGTCGGGCGCTGCGCGAGCCACATCACGCGCGTGTAGTTACCGAAGTAGTCGTCGCGCAGCTCCGGGTACCGATCGAGGCCGAGCTCGCGCCACACGGTGTGCTCGAACGTCCGGGCGAGGAAGTCGGTGAGGAAGTACGTGCCGGGCTCCTCCTCCAGGGCGGCCGCGACCTCGGGCCGCGCGAACACGTCGTAGCAGTGCTCGCCGTTTAGCCGCGGGTACTGGTCGAGCGCCCCGTACGTTCCGCAGTCGCCGTACGCCACGGCCACGACATCGTGGCCGGCGGACAGCGCAGCAACCGCGGGCGCGATCCGCTCGGGGTGGTTGTGCAAGAGCGCCGACACGGGGATCACCTCGAGGTCCCAGCCACGGCGCGATGCGATACGACGCACGTCAACGGCAAGGGCCCCGCAAGCCACGACGGCCGGGCGGCTCATCCCGGGAACGACAGCTGGTCGACGAACATGTCGTTGAAGTCCGGCCGCCCCGACAGCTCGACGTACTCGACCTCGCGCAGGATCGAGTACGCCTCGGCCCGCTCGCGCACCGACAGCGCGGCGATCTTCGCGCCCTCCCCTGCGACATTCCCCGCGGACACGATCCGGGGCAGCGCGATCTTCGGGACCAGCCCGATCCGCACCGCGCTCAGCGGCGTCAGATACGCGCCGAAGCTCCCGGCGAGCAGGATCTGGCTCACGTCCGCGACCGAAACTCCGAGCTCCCCGAGCAGGATGCTCCAGCCGGTGGCTATCGAGGCTTTCGCGAACTGGAGCTCGCGCACGTCGCGCTGGGACAGGAATACCGACCGCTCCGGATCGGTCCCACCGAGCCAGTCGAGCACGAACACGCGCTCCTTGTCGATCTTCGTCAGCCGATCCGCCAACCCCGGATGGGAGACGGCCGCATCGAAGTCGGGGATGAACCGCCCTGAGTGGTCGAGCAGCCCGCAGTGGACGAGCTCGGCGACCGCGTCGACAAGCCCCGAACCGCAGATGCCGACCGGCTCGACGTCCCCGATCACGTCCAAAACGACCCCGTCGGCGGGAGAGATCTTGACCGCCTCGATCGCGCCCTCCGAGGCCCGCATCCCACACCGGATCTGTGCCGCCTCGAACGCCGGCCCGGCGGGGGCCGCGGTCGCGACCACGCGCTCGTGGGAGCCGAGCGCGATCTCGCTGTTCGTGCCGACGTCGATGAACAACCGCAACCGGCGGTCTCGCGTGAGGCCGGTCGCGAGCATCCCCGCGACGATGTCGCCGCCGACGTAAGCACCCAACGAGGGAAAGACGAACGCAGGCGCTCGCGGATGCACGGAAATCCCGAAGTCGCGAGCGCGCACATCGCCGAACGAGTGCGTAGAGACCACGAACGGCGCCATCGACAGCGGCTCGGGGTCGATCCCGAGCGCCAGGTGCATCATCGTGACGTTGCCGCACACGGTGATCTCGTACACCTCGCGGGGCTCGACCACCCCCTCGGCGCACACCTCGTCGAGGAGCGAAGCGAGGGTCTCGTGCACCCGCGACCGCAACGCATCGAGCGCGTCGGAGTCCATCATCGTCGCCGAGATGCGGGTGATCACGTCGGCGCCGAACGGCTGCTGGCGGTTCAGCATCGAGCGCACCGCGACCGGCTGGCCGCTCTCGAGATCGAGCAGCGTCGCCACCACCGTCGTCGTCCCGAGGTCGAAAGCGATCGCGAACCGCCGCGCGGTCGTGTCGCCGGGCTCCAACCCGATCAGCTCCTGATCCGCGACGACTGCGGTGACATCGAACCCGGACCGGCGCAGAACCGATCCGAGCGAGCGCAACATCTCGATCGATGCATGCGGCTCCAGGTCGTCGAGCTCGTCGAGCACGCGCTGAAGGTCGGAGCGCTGGTCCTCCATCGTGGGCTCGGCCAGCAGAAGGTGGCGCTTCTGGACCGCCGGGCGCAGAATCACGTGGCGCCCGACGCCCGCCAGTGCCGCCTTCGGGCGGGTCTGCAGCGGCGGCACCTCGACGACCAGATCGCCGCGAGCCGAAGAGCGACACGCCAGCCGCCACCCCTCCCGGAGCTCGTCCCCGGTAAAGGCCCGCGGATCCAGAGGACCCACGGGGACGTCCCCGGACACGATCCGCACCCGACACTTCTTGCACGTCCCGTGCCCGCCGCAGGTCGAGTCGATCGCGATCCCGTTCCAGCTCGCCGCGTCGAAAACCGGCGTGCCGCTGGGGACGCGAACCTCGGCGCCGTCCGGCAGGAAGCGGAGCCGAACCCGGCCGGACCCGTCGCCCGGAGCAGGCGCCGGCGACAACTCCTGCTCGAGCTCGAGCCGGCGCCGCTGGGGTGAGACTCCACTCACGACACGGGAGCTCCCTGCGCGACCGTCGCCTGACGGGCGCGGTGGGCGGCGATCCAGCTCGCCCCCCACTCGTCGTGGCCAAGCAGCAGGTCGGCCGCCCGGACCGCGTCGACGCATAAGTCTGAGGCCGACATGATCGCGCTGGTCAACCCGGCGGCCATCGCCATCGGCAGAAACGCCGCGTTCAGCACGAGCCGCTGCGGGAGCCCGAACGACACATTCGAGGCGCCGAGGCACATGTTCACGCCGAGCTCGTCGCGGATCAGGCTGATCGTCTCGAGCGTGGTCTTGACCGCCGAAGGGTCGGCCCCCACGGTCATCGCCAGCGGGTCGATCACGACGTCGTCGCGCGCGATCCCGTAGTCGGCCGCCACCGAGATGATCTTCCGCGCGCACTCCAAGCGCTTCGAAGGCGTCTCGGGGATCCCGGTCTCGTCGTTGGCGAGACCGATCACCGCCGCGTCGTGTCGCGCGACCAGCGGGAGGATCTCGGACAGCCGGTCGTCCTCGGCGGTCACCGAGTTCACGAGCGCGCGGCCGTCGTACGCGGCCAGCCCTGCCTCGAGCGCCTCGATCACCGACGAGTCGATGCAGATCGGTACGTCGACCGCGGCCTGGACCGTACGGAGCATGCTCGCGAGCAGCGAAGCCTCGTCGACCAGTGGGATGCCGGCGTTGACGTCGAGCATGTCGGCGCCGGCCTCGACCTGCGCCACCGCGTCGTGGGTCACGGTCGACAGGTCGCCGCCCCGCAATTCCTCGGCGAACTTCTTGCGCCCGGTCGGGTTGATCCGCTCGCCGATGATGCAGAACGGACGCCCGGCGCCGATCTCGACGGCCTTCGACTGCGACCGCAGCACCGTGACCGAACTCATACGAGCACCTTCTCGCGGCGGAGCTCGATCAGCTCCTTCGCCTTCTTGACCGCGGAAGACGCATCGGCCGAGTAGCCGTCGGCGCCGACCGCGTCGGCGTACTCCTGCGTGACCGGCGCGCCACCGACCATCACGATCACGTGGTCGCGGAGCCCCGCCTTCTCGAGCGCGTTGATGTTCGCCTTGAACATCGGCATCGTCGTCGTCAGGAATGCCGAGAACCCGACGATGTCGGGGTTGTGCTCTTCGATCTGCTCGATGAACTTTTCGGGCGGGACGTTGACGCCAAGGTCGATCACCTGGAATCCGGCTCCCTCGAGCATGATGTTGCAGAGGTTCTTGCCGATGTCGTGGACATCGCCCTTGACCGTGCCCATCAGGAACGTCCCCACCTGGGCCGCGCCGGTGTCGGCGAGCAGCGGTCGGAGGATGTCGAGGGCGCCCTGCATCGCGCGGGCCGCGATCAGCATCTCGGGGACGAAGAAGTCGCCACGCTCGAACCGCGCGCCGACCTCCTCGAGCGACGGGATCAGCGCGTCGTACAGCATCCGGTCGGGCTCCATCCCCTGCTCCAGTCCATCCTCCACGCCCTGTCTGACCGCCGGCGCATTCCCGACCAGCGTCTCGTCATACAACAGCTGGAGGACCTCTTCATCCGTCACGCCGCTCGTTCTCCTTGATCTCGGTGGCCGAGGCGCCGACTGAGCGTCCGCGCCTCGCTGGTCAAAAGCGGATAGAGCTCCTCGATTCGCTCCGGCGTCATCCGCAGCGTCGGGCCCGAGATGCTGAGCGCGGCGATCACCTCGCCGCGGGCGCCCCGCACCGGCGCCGCCATCGCGGACAGGCCGATCTCGAGCTCGTCGATCGAGGTCGCGAAATCGGCCCGGCGCACCGCCTGCAGCTCGGCGGTCGGCGCCGCAACACCGGTCCCAGGCGCACGACCGAACGCTGAGAACACCTTGCCGTTGGCGGAATGCTCGTAGTCGACCGAGCGCCCCAGCCACTGGCCGGCGCCGAGGAAGTGACGGCTGTCGACCTGAGCGATGTGCTCGACTCCCTCGAGCCCGGGCACGGCCAGGTTGATCGTCTCTCCGGTGGCTTCGGAGAGCGCGTCCAATGCCGGCTTGGACAGTTCGACGACGTTGCGCTCGAGCATGCCGCGCTCGGCCACTCGGAGGATCGCCGGGCCAGGTCGCAGCCGCCCGCGCTCTCCGTCCTGCTCGATCAAACCACGCCGCTCGAGCGCGCTCACGAGTCGCGACGCGGTGCTCTTGGGGAGGCCGGCCGCGCTCGCCAAGTCCGTCAGTGCCACGGGCTCCTCGCTCTCGAGCACCCGCACGAGCAGATCCGCACCGCGGTCGATCGCCGCGGTCCCGTGAGCCTGAGCTTGGAACTGTTGTTCCACGCGGTATAGATTACGGATCGACGTCGCCAGGTCAACCCCCCCGGCTGGGGGCCGTCGACCGAGATCCCACCCCGAGCGCGAGGAGCCAGTGATGTTCGTCAACTCCATGCCCCGCTACGAGATCCTCAGCGAAGACGCGATCGCCGTGATCGATCGCGGCTGGCGGCGCCTGGTCTCCGAGATCGGGATCGAGTTCCTGCTCCCCGAGGCGGTGGACCTGTTCGTCGACGCGGGCCAGACGCTCGAGGACGAGAACCGGATCAGGTTCGACCCCGAGTTCATCCTCGAGCAGGTCGCCAAGGCACCGCGCGAGTTCGACCTCCAGGCCCGCAATCCCGCCAACACCGCGCACATCGGCGGGGACCACATGGTGTTCGCGCCTGTCTACGGCTGCCCGTTCATACGAGAGGGAGACACAAGACGCGACGCCAAGATGGCCGACTTCGAGAACTTGGTGAAGCTCTCGCAGGCGTTTCCCGAGCTCGACTCGCCCGGCGGGACGATCTGCGAGCCCGAGGACAGGCCGCTCGACTCGCGCCACCTCGACATGGTGTTCGCGCTCCAAACGCTGTCGGACAAGCCATACATGGGGTCGGTCACCAGCGGCCCCAACGCGGCGGACACCATAAGGATGGGCGAGATCCTGTTCGGCGGGCGCGAGGCAATTGAGCGCGCGCCGGTGTCGATCAGCCTGATCAACGTCAACTCGCCGCTCCGCTACGACGACCGCATGCTCGCCGCGATGTTCGAATATGTGAAGGCCAACCAGGCGGTGGTCATCACCCCGTTCCTGCTGATGGGCGCGATGTCGCCGGTGTCGCTGCCGGCGACGCTCGTGCAGCAGGTCGCCGAGGCGCTCGCCGGGATCGCGCTCGCGCAACTGATACGCCCCGGCGCTCCGGTCGTGTTCGGGAGCTTCCTATCCAACACCGACATGCAGTCGGGCTCGCCGTCGTTCGGGACGCCCGAGTCCGGGATCGGCGTCCTCTGCACCGGGCAGATTGCCCGCCACTTCAACCTTCCCTGGCGCGGCGGCGGTGGCCTCAACGCGTCGCAGACGGTCGACGCCCAAGCGGCGTACGAGTCGCTGATGACAATGCTGCCGACGTTCCTGGCCGGCACGAACTTCGTCATGCACTCGGCCGGGTGGCTCGAGGGTGGGCTGGTGTCCTGCTATGAGAAGTTCATCGTCGACGTCGAGCTCCTGCGAGAGCTCCGCCACGAGTTCACGCCGCTTGAGATCGACGAGGCATCGCTGGCGTTCGACGCCCACACCGAAGTCGGGCCGGGCGGGCACTTCCTCGGCGCGGCCCACACGCTCGAGCGGTTCCGCGAGTGCTTCTACCGCCCGCTCCTGTCCTCGACCGAGAACTTCGACCGCTGGACCAAGCGCGGCGCCAAGGACACCACGGCCCGCGCCGGCGAGCTCTGGCGCGCGACACTCGAGAACTACGAACAGCCGCCGCTCGACGACGCGGTCCGCGCCGAGCTCGAGGAGTTCGTCGTGCGCCGGCGCACCGAGCTGGGCGATTGAACACACCCGAGCTCCGGCTGCTGTTCCTCGTCGCCGGCGCGATCGTCTTCGTCGACACGATGTTCTGATCGGCGCCTTGGCGGCGACCCTGCTTCCCCCGCCCACGGCGCCACCGGAGCCCAGACCGACGCGGCTGTGGGAGAAGATCCGCCGGCCGGCGACCGTACTCGGCATGTGGCTTACCGCGCTCCCCGCGATCGCCTCTGGGATCTTGAACGTACTTGCCGCTTGGCGGCGGGCCTCGTCATCTATAGACTCAACTGGCCGATGACTGATATATCAGTCGTCCCGAGCCGACGGCCTGCCGCGCGCGGCCTCCTTGCCGACCGCGCCTACCGGGAGCTGCGCGATCGCCTTGTGACGCTCCGCATCGCGCCGGGCGCTCCGATCGACGAGGACCTGATCGGCCGCGAGCTCAAAATGGGCCGGACGCCGGTGCGGGAGGCGATCAAGCGCCTCTCGCTCGAGAACCTGGTCACGGTCTTCCCCCGCAGGGGGACGTTCGCGTCCGAGATCAACATCACCGACCTGGCCCACATCTCGGACGTGCGCGCGCAGCTGGAAAGCCATGCCGCGTACCGGGCGGCGCAGCGGATCACCGACGCCCAGCGCGAGGAGCTCGCAGCCCTGCTCGATGAGCTCGATGCGAGCCGCGGCACGGACGACCTCGAGTCGCTGATGGAGCTCGACACACGCGTGCACCGGTTCATCTACCGGTGCGCCGCCAATCCGTTCCTGGAGGAAACGCTCGGGCGTTACTTCAACCTGTCGCTCCGGATCTGGTATCTGGTGATCGACCGCCTGCCGCACCTGTTCGCGCGCGTGCACGAGCACCAGGACGTGCTGCTGGCGATCTCGGCCGGGGAGGCGGAGCGGGCCCGGGAGGTCCTCGCCGCGCATATCGCGACGTTCGAGCGCGAGATCCGCGCGGTCCTCTGAGCGACTACTCGCCGGGCGTCCGCCACTGGATCCGGTCGCCCCGCACGTTCACCGCGGAGACGACCCGGGCCGGAGCTACCGGTGCGGGCGCCGCGGCGACCTGCGGGCGGAGCGCGGCCCGCAGCGACGCGCCGACGTAGCGCCGCAGGTGCCACACCAGCAGCCCGGTCCACCACGCAGCCGAGACCAGGTGCGAGTAGGCGAAGAACGAGCTCGTGCTGGGGGCGAATAGGAGGCCGAAACCAGTGGCGAGCAGCGGCACCGAGAGCACGCCGAGGATCACCGAAACGAGCTCCGGGAGGCGCTGACGACTCAAGGCGCGGCGGATCCGGGCGGTGCCGAGGTCGCCGACTTTGTAGACCACGAGCAGCAGCGCCAGCAGCGAGATCCCCGAGTGGATCCAGATCACCGAGCCCGGAACCGAACCACCGCCGACGTCGAGTCCGTACAGGACCGCCCCGGTGGCCACGGCCCCGAGCAACGGGCCGAGCGCGATCAGCCCGCGACGGGCCACCGAGCGGCGGACTGCCCTCGCCTTGGGCGCCTGCACCGCCGGAACGACTGGGATACGACCAGCCACGCGGTCCTCGGAGGAGTCGCGCTCGGGCCGATAGGCGACCCACAGGAACGCGACGATGCCGATTACGACGAACCCGAGATGCGCCCCGTGTTCCTCCAGGAGCTTGGTCATGGCCTCAGGGCCGTGAGGCGCGCTGAACGTCGCGAATCGCCAGACCCATCAGCACGCCACCCGCGAAGATGAAGCCGTGCTGGGTGAAGTGGACCATCGGGTGGGTGTCGGCGAGGTGATCGACGAAGGGCAGGATCAGCACGATCTCGAGGACCGCGGCGAATACCACGAGGCGGAGCGCCCGGCGCCGGGCCGTCCGGCGGTCGCGAGCCGCGGAGAGAGACGAGACTGACGATTCCATTACCAGAGTGATCGGCGAGGTCAACTCGCGCTTGAGTCCGGCGCGGCCCCGCCGCTGACCCAGGTGTGGGTCATGGCCTTGACGCCCGCGACGAACGAATGCCTGGCGAGCCGCCGGCGGCTGCCGCGGACCCCCGGGGGCGGGATGAGCCGGCGGTGCGGCGCGACCGGCCGAGGAAAGCGGCCGTCATCGATCGGGCCGGCGCCGACGGGAACCACGGCGCCGTCCGCGGCGTCCGCGGCGACGGGGGCGGACTCAGCCGCGCAGTCGCCGGTGGCGAACAGCTGCTCGAGGAACTCGGGCGGCTCGGGGCGGTAGAAGAGGAAGCCCTGCGCCGTGTCGCAGCCGGCCGTCTGAAGATTCCCGAGCTGGTCGGTGGTCTCGACGCCCTCGGCCGTGACCGACAGCTTGAGCGCGTGCCCGAGCTCGATCACCGCGTTCACGATCGCGACGTCCTCCTCGTTGTCGGGCAGCCCGCGGACGAACGAGCGGTCGACCTTCACGCAGTCGACGGGGAGGCGGCGCAGGTACTCGAGCGACGAGTAGCCGGTGCCGAAGTCGTCGATCGCGATCTTGATACCGAGTTCCTTGAGCTCGGTCAGGACGCGGATCGAGGACTCGGGATCCTCGATCAGGACGCTCTCGGTGACCTCGAGGCAGAGCCAGGCGGGATCGATCCCGGTCTCCTTGATGATCCCGGCGACCGTCTCGCGGAAGGAATCCTGTCCGAGCTGCCGCGCCGAAACGTTGACCCGCAGGATCAGCGGCTCATCGCCCCCCCGGCCCCGCTGCCAAACCACAGCGCGCCTGCAGGCGTCGCGCAGCACCCACGTCCCGAGCGGGACGATCAGGCCCGTCTCCTCGGCCAGCGAGATGAACTCGCCGGGACCCAGCAGGCCGCGCTCGGGGTGCTGCCAGCGCACGAGCGCCTCCATCCCCGTGATCCGCTCGCCGTCGATCGAGACCTCCGGCTGGAAGAAGACCCGGAACTCCTCGTGGTCGATCGCCTTGCGGATCGCGTTCTCGTTGTGGAGTCGCGCCAGTGCCCGCTCTCGGGTCACTTCATCGAACAGGACCACGCGCGCGCCGCCGGCGCCCTTGGCACGGTACATGGCGGCGTCCGCGTCGCGGATCAGATCGTCGGGATCCTGGTTCGGATCCGATGTGACCGAGATGCCGATGCTGGCCGCGGCCATCGTCTCGCCGTGCGCGAGCGCGAACGGGAGGCTGAACGCCTTCAGCACGCGCTCGGCCACGGCGACGGCGTCCTCCTCGTCGAAGATGTCCTCGCACAAGATCACGAACTCGTCGCCGCCGAACCGGGCGAGCGTCTCGTGCCGGCGTAGCGCGTGTCCGACGCGCTCGGCGACCGCGACCAGCAGCTCGTCGCCCTCGCTGTGGCCGAGGCTGTCGTTGATCACTTTGAAGCGGTCGAGGTCGAGGAACAGGACCGCTACCGAGCGGCTCGGGCCACGGCCCAGCCGCTCGAGCGCGAGCTTGAGGTTGTTCACGTACAGCAGGCGACTGGGGAGACCGGTAAGCGGATCACGCAGCAGCTGGTTCTCGTTGGTCCGCCACGCCACGATGTGCGCGACGCTCGCCGCAAGCACGAACCCACCGTGGATGCACGCCCACAACCACGGGTTCTTGTCCGCCTGGGCGTTGTCGCCGAACACGGCCTTGGGGTCGAGCGCGCCGCCGACGCCGTGGTGGACGACCACAAACGCGATCGCGACCAGGAACGGGGTCCAGTCCTGGTACAGCGTCAGCACCCCGATCATCACGAAGAAGTGGAAGTGCGCCTCGGTGACTCCACCCCACAGATCGACGAGGACCGCCGAACAGGTCACGAGACCGAACGATGCGGCGATCACGCGCGCCTTGAGCCGGAAACGCTCGAGGCTCGCCCCCACGCCGCACAGCGCGATTAGGCTCACGTCGACGGCGGTGTGCACCACCGAGTTCCCCATCAACACCCCGAACACAAACAGCGCCGGCACGTGCAGCCAGAGCAGAACGCAGATCGAGCGGTGGCGCCGGCGGAGCACGTGCTCGGGGAGCAGCTGCCCCTTGGGGAGCCAGTGCTTGAGGCTCAGCCACTTCCCGACGACCCACGCCCCGGCTCCGCCGGAGCCGGCGCGCTTGGCGCGGTCGAGGTGGCCTTCGACGGCGCCGCCGACCACGGAGGTCGCCCCCTCCTCGCCAACGGGAGCGCCGACAAGAACGCTCATCGCGCGGCGGCCGACTTGGCTTGACGGACCTTCGTGATCGCGCGCTGGGCCGCGGTGAGCTCGGGCCTGTCGGCGCGTGTGGGCGGAGCCGGGAGCGCGACCTTGCATGGGGCGCGGGTCTTGTAGACGAACAGCGAGCGCGCGACGTGGTAACTGCGGTCCTCGCCGAAGAAGCACTCGTGCGACTTCGCGAGCTCCTCGGTGCGGTACGTGCTTAGCGGCTTGACCTGCTCGTCGCGGGCGCGGGAGGCACGCTTCTGCGCGAGCCAGTTGCCGACGTCGGGATGGCGGGCCAGGCGCTCGCCCAGGCCTTGCACCTGGGCGCGGAAGCTCGCGATGCTGTCGCCGAACGCCGCGTCGATCAGCCCGATATCGACAGCACGGCGTGTACCGATCGGGGTGAACGGCGCGCTCGTTAGCTTGGTGCTCATCTCCGCGCCGACGCGGCGTGGGAGCAGGTAGGTCCAGTACTCCGAGCCATACAGCCCGCCCATGTGCTGGTAGTAGGGATTCAAGACCACGTCCTCGCGGGCTACGACGTGGTCGGCCGCGACCGCGAACGGGACCCCGCCGGCGGCGGCGTCACCTGAGAGCGCCGTGATCGTGATGTGCGAGTCGGTCTCGACGATCTCGCGTACGACGTCGTCGATCGCGTGCAGGTTGAACCAGGACTCCTCGCCCTGATCCGGGGCCGCCTCGATCACGTTCAGGTGGATGCCGTTGGAGAAGAAGTCCGAACCGCCGGCGAGCACGATCACCTTGGTCGTGCGCCGGCTGCGCGCGTACTGGTATGCGTCGCGCAGACGGCGACACTGCTCGGTGCTCATCGCACCGTTGTAGAAGTCGAAATTCAGATAGCCGACCCCGGCCTTCTCCTCGTAGGAGATCTCGCGGTAGGTGTAGCCGGGCGGGATCGGGGCATGGAGCGCCACCGGGATCTCCGGCGCGTCCGGGACGATGCCGCCGATCTCCAGCGCGCGCGTGGCGGGGAGCTTGAACGGCGCGGGGCCATCCTTCGCCTTCAGGTGCGTGATCCACACGGCGCCGTCGACGGTCGCGCGGCAGATCGCGCCGTTACGCGTGGCGATGATCTCGCCCGGTCGGCCGCGCAGGCCGCGCTCGGGGTAGACGTTGAACAGGTGGAACTCGGTCCCGGAGATCGTGTCGAGCACGCCCGGGTGGCCCTCGGCGGCGCGGATCTTGCGCACGACGCCGGCGGTGGACTCGCAGCGCCAGTCGATTTCTCGGTCGGCCTGTTTGATCAGCGGACGCAGCCGGCCGGTCACGTTCGGGTCGTCGTAATTGAGCGCCGTCGGCTTGAAGTCCCCGCGCGCGAAGTTGTGGACCGCGAACACGAGCATCTCGACGGCGGCGCGGCGCACCTCGTGCCGGTAGATGCTGCTCTTGCCGACCGGGCGCATGCGGAACTTGCGCGTCTCCCAGATGTCGCCGGCGTCGGCCTCCTCGACGGCCTCGAGCACGGTCACGCCCCACTCCTCCATCCCGAGCTCGATCGCCCAGTCGAGCGACGACGGGCCGCGGTCTCCGTGCGGGCCGGGATGAACGACGAGACACGTGTACTTGCTCCACACCGACTCGGGGATGAACTGCTTGAGCATCGGGCACACGACCAGGTCGGGCTTGTGCACCGCGACGGCGCTCTCGATCAGCTCGCTCGAATCGACGACCTGAACCGTGACGTCATGTCCCATCTCGGTGAGCGCGATGTACGCGCGCTGGCTGAGGCCGTTGTGTGCGGACGTCACGAACAGGATCCGGAGCGCGTTCTCCGCGACCGGCGGCGGAACTTCTCCACGCAGGGGTCCTGGGCCGCGGCGCAGGACGTCCTCGAAGTTCTTGCGCTGTTCCATGCCCGGTTGCATCGACTCGCCCCGCGCACCCCTGGAGTCGTCTGGACGGATTACGGAGTAACGGCCGTCCGAATCCTGACTACGCGCGCGCGGCCGATGATTAGAAGCCGAGCGCTTTGGCTCAGGCTCGAGGCGCGTGCGGCGATAGCACGATCGTCTGAAGCTCGGTGAACCACTGCATCACGTGCGAGCCCCCGACCCGGCCGATTCCGCTGTCGGTGCCGGCGCGACCGCCGAACGGAAGGTGCGCCTCCCAGTAGTTGCTCGACTCGTTGATGTTGACCCACCCGGTGTGGACGCGGTCGGCGAACTCAAGCCCGTTTTGGATGTTGGCGGTGAAGATCGCCGCGAGCAGTCCATATGGCGAGGAGTTGGTCAGGTCGATCGCGTGCTCGAGCGAGTCAATCGCCACCACCGGGGCGATCGGACCGAATGTCTCCTCGACCGCGACGCGGGCGTCGGCCGGCACGTCGGTCAGGATCGTCGGCTGCCAGTACAGCGAGGTCGCGAAGCCGTCGGCACGCGCACCGCCGCTGACCACGTTCGCGCCGCGCGCGACCGCGTCGCCGACGTGCTCGTCCATCTTGACCGCGACGGGCTCGTTGTTGACCGGACCCATGGTCGTCGCGTCGTCGAACGGGTCTCCGAGCAGGATCCGCTCGGTCACGCGACGCGCGAGGAGCTCGACGAACTCGTCGCGCACGGCGCGGTGGACGAGGATCCGCTCGCCGGCGGTGCAGCTCTGGCCGGCGCACAGGTAGCATGCGGTCAGCGTCGCGTCGACAGCCGCGTCGACGTCGGCGTCATCCATGACCACGAGTGGGCCGTTGCCGCCCATCTCGAGCAGCGCGGCCTTGCCCGCGGCCGCCTGCCCGACCAGCCGCCCGGTCGCGGTCGAGCCGATGAACGCGACGCCGTTGGTCCCGGGGTTGCGGGCGATCTCGTCGCCGACCACGGGGCCGGGACCGGTCACGAGGTTGAACACCCCCGGCGGCAGGTCGGCGTCGGCGATGCACTCCGCGAGCGCCACCGCGCACACGGCGGTCGACGGCGCCGGCGTCCACACCACCGCGTTGCCGCACGCGAGCGCCGGCGCAATCAGCTCGGCCGGCATCGTGTACGGCCAGTTCCACGGGCTGATCACGCCGACCACCCCGCGCGGGCGACGCGCCAGCATCACGCGCTTGCCCGGGGAGAACGAGTTTGGCAGCTCCCCGCCGAGGCGCTTTGAGTCCTCGGCCGCCATCCGCCAGTACTCGACGAGCTCGGCGACCTCGTCGAACGCCTCGGCGCGCAGCGGCTTGCCCTGATCGAGCGTGAGCGTGCGGGCGAGGTCGTCGCGCCGGGCCTCGATCAGGTCGGCGACCGCATTCATCTTGGCCGCGCGCTCGAACGCGGTCAGTCTCGCCCATTTTTCGGCGGCGTTGCGCGCGGTCTCGATCGCGCGCTGGGCGTCGGTGCGGTCGCCCTGGGGAACGGTCGCGATCACCTCGCCGGTCGCCGGGCTGGTCGCCTCGAACGTATCGCCGCTCGCGCTCGGCTGCCAGCTACCGCCCACGAACATCTGTTGCATGGTCTGCGTCGCCATTTCTTGCCTCAGAGCCCCTCGTCCCGGTCCGTTGACACAGTTCGACAACTGATATATAACCGCCCGATCAGGCCTGGGTCAATGGATTCGAGGGTGCTCAGAGGCCCCAGACGCGGGCGAGGTCGTGGTGTTCGATTGGTCGCGCGAGCACCGCGCGTACCGGGGAGGTTGATCGATGGCAACCGTTGAAGCTCCTCAGACGAGCGGGACTTCGGACAGTTCCGAGCTCGCGGGCTTCGGATACAAGCAGGAACTCGACCGGTCGCTGGGGAGCTTCTCTTCGTTCGCGGCCGGTTTCAGCTACATCTCGATCCTGACCGGCGTCACGGCGCTGTTCGCGACGGGCTATCTCAACGCGGGACCCGGCGTGTGGTGGACCTGGCCCGTGGTCGTGGGCGGCCAGATCCTGGTCGCGCTGTGCTTCATGGAGATGGCCGGCCAGTACCCGATCGCCGGGTCCGTCTATCAGTGGTCCAAGCAGATCTCGGGCGGCTTCACGTCGTGGATGACCGGCTGGATCTACATCGTCGGCGCGATCGTGACGATCGCGGCGGTCGCGGTCGACTGGCAGGTTGTCCTACCACAGGTAACGACCGGCTTGCAGTTCTTCGGCACAGCCGCCGACGCGGGAGCCACGTTCACGAAGGGCGGAGCCCAGAACGCGCTCCTGCTCGGGACGATCCTCGTCTGCATCACCACGATCATCAACATGCTCGGCGTCAAGCTGATGTCGCGGATCAACAACGTCGGTGTGATCTGCGAACTGGTCGGCTCGACGATCCTCGTGATCCTGCTTCTGTTCAACGCACACCACGGGCCGCAGATCATCTTCCACTCCTACGGCTTCGGCGCGGGACATCCGTGGGGCTACTTCGGAGCGCTGCTCGTCGGCGGCCTGCTGAGCGCGTACGTGATGTACGGGTTCGACACCGCCGGGACGCTCGCCGAGGAGACCAACAACCCACGCAAGCACGCCCCGCCGGCGATCATCCGCGCGATTGGCGCGGCAGCGATCATCGGCGGCCTCGTGATCCTGTTCGCATCGATGGCGAACAAGCACATCCTCGACAAGAATGTCGGCCTCCTCGGCCTTCCCTATGTGATGAAGCAGGCGTTCGGCAACACCGTCGGGAACCTGTTCCTGATCGACTGCGCGATCGCGATCTTCGTGTGCTGCCTCGCCGTTCAGACGGCGACGATCCGGATGCTGTTCTCGATGTCCCGCGACAACAAGCTGCCGTTCGGCTCGCAGGTCGCGCGAGTGTCGGGACACCGGAAGGTGCCGGTCATACCCGCGCTCGTGACCGGCATCCTCGCAATCGCGCTGCTGGCGATCAACGTAGGCAACCAGAGCGCATTCCTCGTGATCACAGGGATCGCGATCATCATGTTCTACATGGCCTACCTCGGGGTGACCGGGCCGATGCTGATCCGACGTCTGCGGGGGGAATGGCCAAAGCCGGATCACGGGCCGTATTTCTCTCTCGGCCGATGGGGGCTGCCCGTCAACATCCTCGCCGTTGTCTACGGCACCCTCGTTGCGATCAACATCGCGTGGCCGCGCAACGCGGTTTATAACGCGGTCGGGAAGCCGCACTGGTACTTCCAGTGGTCGCCGGTCCTCTTCATCGGTGCGGTGGTGATCATCGGAACGCTCTATTACTTCCTTGTTCAGGCGAAGAAACCCGCGGAGGTGCTCGCCGAGCACCGGGCCGACGTGCCTGAGCTCGAGCACCTGCCCGCGATGGGCGAAATGGCGCCATGATCGAAGCGGGCGAGTTCGACTATGTGATCGCCGGCGGTGGCACGGCGGGCTGTGTGGTCGCGGCTCGCCTGAGCGAGGACCCGTCGGTGACCGTTTGCCTGCTCGAGGCCGGGCCTTCGGACGTCGACGACCCGCGGATCCTGCGCCTCGAGGACTGGATGTACCTGCTCGACTCGGGCTACGACTGGGACTACCTGGTCGAGCCTCAGGCGCGCGGCAACAGCTTCCTGCGACACGCTCGCGCCAAGGTGCTCGGCGGCTGCTCGTCGCACAACTCGTGCATCGCGTTCTGGACGCCGAAGGAGGACCTCGACGAGTGGGCCGCGATGGGCTGCGAGGGCTGGAGCTCCGCGGACTGCTGGCCTCTGATCAAGCGGCTGGAGACCAACGACGGGCCTGGCGACCACCACGGCCGCGACGGGCCGGTGAACATCCGGACGGTGCCGCCCGCCGATCCGTGCGGCGTGGCGATCCTCGAGGCGGCCGCGCAGGCCGGGCTGCCGACGAGCCTCTTCAACGAAGGCCACACGGTGACCAACGGGGCGGGCTGGTTCCAGATCAACTCGAGCGCGGACAACACGCGGATGTCGTCCTCGCACGCTTACCTGCACCCGATCCTGGGCTCGCGGCCGAACCTCGAGATCCGGACGGCGTGCTGGGTCAAGCGCGTGGCGCTCGACGACGGCCGCGCGTCCGCGGTCGAGTACCTGACCCCGGACCTGCTCACACAGGCGTCGGTCAAGGCCCGGCGCGAGGTCATCCTTAGCGCCGGCGCGATCGACACTCCGAAGCTGCTGATGCTGTCCGGGATCGGTCCCGGCGAGCACCTGCACGAGTTCGGAATCGAGACGGTCGTCCACTCGCCCGGGGTCGGCGCCAACCTCGACGACCACGTCGAGGGGATCGTGCAGTGGGACGCTAAGAAGCCGATGATCCGCACCTCGACCCAGTGGTGGGAGATCGGTCTTTTCTCGACGTCCGAGGTAGGCCTCGACCGGCCCGACCTGATGATGCACTACGGATCCGTGCCGTTCGACATGAACACGGCTCGGTGGGGCTACCCGACGACCGAGAACGGCTTCTGCCTGACCCCGAACGTGTGCCGCGGCCGCTCTCGCGGAACCGTGAAGCTGCGCTCGTCCGATTTCCGGGATCGCGCCCGGGTCGATCCGCGCTACTTCACCGACGCCGACGGGCACGACGAGCGCGTGATGGCGTACGGGATGCGTCTGGCGCGGAAGATCGTCTCGCAGCCGGCGATGGCCGAGTGGGCCGGCGCCGAGCTCGCGCCCGGTCCGGAGGCCCAGACCGACGATGAGCTGGTCGACTACATGCACAAGACCCACAACACGGTCTACCACCCGGCATGCAGCTGCCACATGGGTCCCGATTCGGACCCGCTCGCGGTTGTCGACTCGCGCCTGCGCGTCCGCGGCGTGCGTTCGTTGCGGATCGCGGACGGCTCAATCCTTCCGTTCCTGCCGGCGATCAACCCGTGCATCACGACCATGATGATTGGCGAGAAGTGCGCGGACATGCTCAAGGAGGACGCCGCCCGAGGCGCGGAGGCTGCGGCGCCAGCGGCCGTTGGTTAGTGGCCGTCGTTTGAGGTCCGGAGCATGAGCGCCACCGCGGCGCCCGAGGTAACTCGCTTTCTCCACGAGCATCCGCCGTTCGACGCGCTCGACGACGACGAGATCGAGCGCGTCGCCGCAGCGGCGGAGGTCGAGCTCCACCGTGCCGGCGCGACGATCTTCTCGCAGGGCGCCGAGCCGGTCTCGCACCTGCGGGTCATCCGGGCCGGCGCCGTCGAGATCGTGTTCGACGGCCGCGTCCTCGACCTCCTTGGCGAGGGGGAGCTGTTCGGCCACGCCTCGATGCTGTCGGGGCTTCCGACCGGTTTCGAGGCGCGCGCCAGCGAGGACACGGTCTGCTACCGGATCCCGGCCGACATCGCGCAGGAGCCATTTTCGCGCCCGGCGGGGCTGCGCTTCGTCGCTCGATCGCTGCTGGATATTCGGTACGAGGGAGGCGCCGCCGTCGCCACCGAGCCCGGCGTCGACCCGCCGCTGCAACCGGTCGGGTCGCTCCTGCGCAGCGACCCCATCGTGTGCCGTCCCGATACGACGATCCGCGAGGCGGCCGAGCTGATGACCGCCGCCCACGTGACGTCGACGGTCGTCGAGGTCGGCAACGGGTCGCTGGGGATCCTCACCGACCACGACCTGCGTACGCGGGTGATCGCTTCCGGGCTCAGCGGAGACGCGCCGGTGTCGGCCGCGATGTCGGCGCCGGCGTACACCTGCACCCCGGACCGGCTCGGCGGCGACGTCCTGCTCGACATGCTCGACCGCGGCTTTCGCCACTTTCCGGTCGTCTCGGCCACCGGGACGATCCTCGGAGTTGTCGAGGAGATAGACCTCGTCGCGGCGCAGACGCGGTCGTCGTTTTACCTGCGCCGGCGGATTGCGCGCGCTCAGGCCGTGGACGAGCTGGTTGAAGCGGCGAAGGAGTTGCGCCCGACGGTGATCGCGATGCACGACGCGCACGTCGCCGCCGCGAACGTCGCCGCGCTCTACTCTGTCGTGGTCGATGCGTTGACGCGGCGACTGCTCGAGCTGGCGGTGGCGGAGGACGCTCCAGACCTCGGCGTGGAGTTCGCGTGGCTCGCGTTGGGGAGCCAGGCTCGCCGCGAGGCGCTGCCGAGCTCGGACGTCGACAGCGCGATCGTGTGGTTCGGCGCGCCGGACGACGATCGCGTGAAGTCGCGGCTGCACGCGATCGGGTCGACCGTGGTGTCGAGGTTGGACGCGTGTGGACTGCGTGCCGACGAACACGGGGCCACCGCGTCCGACCCCCGCTTCGTGCGCTCGCTCGAATCTTGGAAGCGCGCGGTGCGCAGCTGGATCGACGATCCGACCCAGGAGAAGGCGCTGGTGCTCGTGTCGGTGCTGGTCGACGGCCGGCCGGTTTGGGGCGTTCACACCGGGACGCAGGTCGCGGACACCTTCCGGCTCGCGCCGACCAATCCGGCGCTGCTCCGCCTGCTAGCGCGGTTTGCGCTGTCCCACCGCCCTCCGACGGGCTTCTTCAGAGGGCTCGTGGTCGAACCGAGCGGCGAGCACCGGGGCCAGCTCGACCTCAAGCAGCGCGGTGTACTCCCGATCGTCGACCTGGCACGGTGGGCCGGAATGTCGGCGGGCGTCACGAGCGCGTCGACGAGCGAGCGGTTGCGCGCGGCGGCCGCCGTCGGCACGCTGTCGGAGGCACACGCCCGGACGCTCGAGGACGCGCTGACGCTGATCACGGAGCTCCGGGTCCAACATCAGGTCGACCAGCTTCGAGCGGGCGAGGAGCCCGACGACTTCGTCAACCCGGCGACGCTCACAGGACTGATGCGCAGCTACCTACGTGAGGCCTTCCGCGCGGTGGCGTCGGTCCAGAAGCGGGTTGCCGCCGAGCTCAAGGTGGGCGTGCGATGAGGGCAGGTACGCTGCGGCTATGACCGGGGATTGGCGCGACTGGAGGCCCGCGATCTGGCTGACGATGCTCGGCATCGCGGTCATTCTGCTCGTCAGCCCGTTCTGGATAGGCGCCCTGTTCTTCGGCGCCGCGATCGGTGCCGCGATCAGGATCAATCAGCGGCGACGCCGGGCCGCTGCGGCTGCGGCTGCAGCTGCGGCTGCGAAGCCCGCTCGACGATCCGGATCTCGCCGACGGCGCTGACCCTCAGGCGGGCCGCCTCGGGGTGATATGCCCGTCGCAGAGGTCGGCGTCGTGCGGGCAGAAGCACCAGATCGAACCCGCCGCTCCGCCCGAGCTGCGCGAGCGTCTGATCGGCGCCGTCGACCAGCAGCACGAACGCGGCTGCGGCGCGACGGCCACCACCGTCAGGCTGTCAGGCGACCTCACGGATCACCCGGCAGGGGTTCCCGAAGCAGAGATGACGGGCGGGCATGGCCTTGGTGACGACGCTGCCGGCGCCGACGACCGCGTCAGCGCCGATCGTAACGCCCGGGAGCACGATCACGCCGCCGGCCAGCCACGCGCCGTCGCCGATCGTGACCGGTTTGGCAGTCTCGGTGCCCAACCGGCGGTCGATCGGATCGAGCGCATGGAGCGCGGTCAGCAACTGCACGCCGGGGCCGATCTGGACATCCTCGCCGATCGTCACCCTGGCGCCGTCAAGCACGGTCGCGCCGTAGTTGATGAACGTCCGGGCGCCGACCGTGATGTGGTAGCCGTAATCGCACTCGAACGGCGCCATCACGTCGGCACCCTCCCCGAGCTCGCCGAGCAGCTCGCTGAGGATGGCCCGGCGCTCGATCGTGAGGCCGAAGCTCGTCGCGTTGAAGCGCTCGCACACGAGCCGGCACTGCCGGCGTTCGATCAGAAGCGCCGGGTCGTTGGCCAGATACGGCTCTCCTCGCAACATCCGGTCTTTTTCTGAGTCCAAACCGCCATGGTGACACGGAAGGGGTGGTTTCGTCCGACGCCGGACCGATCATTGTGTGCACGTGAGCTGGAGATCGACTCGGGCGACGGGCCAGGGGGGCGTGGACGTCCGTCAGGTCGCCGTTATCGACCTCGGCTCGAACTCGTGGCGCCTGGTCGTTTACATGTTCGCGCCAGGGGACTGGTGGAAGCTCACGGACGAGATCTACGAGACCGTCCGGATCGGCGCCGGCCTGGCGGAGACCGGCCGCCTCAGCGACGCTGGGATGGGACGCGGGCTGGAGACGCTCGCCGTGTTCGAGCGCTTCTGCGCGGCCCACGGCCTCGGCCCGGACGCCGTCCACGCGGTTGCGACCAGCGCGATCCGCGACGCCACCAACGGCGAGCGGTTCCTGAAGGCGGCGCGCGCCGCCAGCGGATTGAACATCGAGGTGATCTCCGACGAGGACGAAGCGAGGTTCGGCTACATCGCCGCGATCAACAGCTCGACGATGACGGACGGGGTCGTGCTCGAGACCGGCGGCGGCAGCATCCAGTTGATCGAGGTGGCCGAGCGCCGCCCGGTGTCGCTGCGCTCCTTCCCGCTCGGCGCGGTGCGGGTGACCGAGGCGTTCCTCCCCGGATCGGGTCCGGCGAAGAAGCGCGACGTCCAGCGGGTGCGGGCGCACGTCCGCGACGTGCTGGCCCCTGAATCCGGGCTCGGTGGCGCCGGCGACCGGATCGTCGGGATGGGCGGCGCCGTGCGCAACCTCGCGGCCGCCGCCCAGCGCATGGCCGATCAACCCGACATCGGAGTCCAGGGGTTCGTGATCACTCGCGAGATGCTCACCGACCTCGTGCAGACGCTGGCGGCGCTGCCGGTGTCCCATCGCGGCGAGGTGCCGGGGATCAAGGTGGGGCGCGGCGACATCATCCTCGCCTCCGCGATAGTGATCGAGACCGTCGTCGAGCTGGGCGGATTTGCCGGGATCGAGGTCACCGAGGCCAGCCTTCGCGACGGCGTGTTCATCTCACGCGAGTTGCTCGCCGGCGCGCCCGAGCCGCTGTTCGAAGATGTCCGTGTGGCCGCCGTGCGCAACCTCGCGATCCAGTACGAGTCGGACCTCCCCCACGTCGAGCACGTCGCGCGGCTGTCGCTGCAGATGTTCGACTCGCTGGCTGGCGGCGGCCTGTTCGAGCCCCGCTCCGGCGAGCGGGAGCTGCTGTGGGCCGCGGCGATGCTCCACGACGTCGGGATGACGATCTCCTACGATGACCACCACAAGCACTCGGCCTACCTGATCGTCAGCGCCGAGCTTCCGGGCTTCGATCCGCGCGAGCGCGCGCTGATCGCCCAGATCACCCGGTACCACCGCAAGGGCGCTCCCAAGCTCGGCGAGCTGGCGGCGCTCACCCGCGACGGCGACGAGGAGCTGCTCGAACGCTGCTCGGTGATCCTGCGGCTAGCCGAGCACCTCGAGCGCGGTCGCGACCAGTCGGTCCGGGAGACGCGCCTGCGCGCCAACGGCCACGGGGTCGACCTCCACCTCGAGGCCGCCGGCGACCTGACGCTGCCGCGCTGGAGCGTCGAGCGCTACGGGGACGGCGAGGCGTTCCAGCGGGTGTTCGGCCGGCGCCTGCTAATCGGATAGGCGGCGCGCATGGCAAGGCTCCGCGTCCGCGGACGGACGCGCTTGCGTTTACAAGCAAGTTGCCACTCCCACTAGAGTTGTCGCCATGCTGTGGCTTCTGCGACATGCCGAGGCGGAAGACGGCCTGCCCGACGACAATCGCGCGCTCACCGAGCGCGGCGCGATGCATGCCGATGCCGCCGGCCGGGCGCTCGCGGTCCTCGGCGTGCACCTCGACGTGTGCCTTTCAAGCCCCAAGCTCCGGGCGTTGCAGACGGCGGAGCGGGCGTGCGAGCCGCTCGGGATACCGATCACCGTCGAGCGGGCGCTGTCGGGCGAGCCGTTCGACGTTGATGCGCTGACCGCCGGGCTCGGCGACGTGTTGCTGGTCGGGCACGACCCCTCGTTCTCGCTGCTTGTGCACGATCTGACGGGGGCGCAGGTGAGGATGAAGAAAGGTGGCCTCGCCGCCATCTCAAAGGGCGAACTGGTCACGCTGCTCCGGCCCTCCGAGCTCAGCGCGATCGCGAAGGCGAATGTAGGAGTGACATGAGCGATACACAGCTGGAGACGGGGCAGGCCACGACCGAGGCCGAAGCCGATGGGCGGTCGGCGTCACTCGGCGACATCGCCGACCCGGCGGTCTACATCAACCGCGAGCTGTCGTGGTTGGACTTCAACGACCGCGTGCTCCAGCTGGCCGAGGACGAGTCGCTTCCGCTGATGGAGCGGGTGAAGTTCCTCGCAATCTTCACGACGAACCTCGACGAGTACTTCATGGTCCGCGTCGCCGGCGTGCACGACCAGCTAGACGCGCGCGTCGACGCGCGCGGACCCGACGGCCTGTCGCCGTCGCAGATGCTCCAGGGCATCTCCGAGCGCGTCCGCCAACTCGACCGCCGGCAGTCCAGCCAGTTCAGCGAGATCGTGCGCCCGGAGCTCGCGAAGAACGGCATCCGCATCGTCGGCTGCGAGGAGTCCTCGGCGCCGGCCAGCCTGATCGCGCGCCACTTCCGCGAGGAGATCTTCCCGGTGCTGACACCGCTCGCGATCGGTCCCGGCCGGCCGTTCCCGTACATCTCCAACCTGTCGCTGAGCCTGCTCGTCCGGCTGCACGACCCCGACATCGACCAGGAGGTCTACGCGCGCGTCAAGGTCCCGAAGGAGGTCATTCCGCGGTTCGTCGAGATCTCCCCGCAGACGTTCATCCCGCTCGAGCAGATTATCGCGCGACATCTGGACGCGCTGTTCCCGGGCATGGACATCATCAGCTACGACCTGTTCCGGGTCACGCGCGACGCCGATTTCGACGTCTCAGACGAGGCCGACGACCTGTTGCAGGCAGTCGAGGATGAATTGCGCCGCCGGCGGTTCGGCGAGGTCGTGCGGCTCGAGGTCGGCGCCAGCATGGATCCCGGGATGCGAGCGCGGCTGATCGAGTGGCTCGGGGTCGACGAGGTGCAGGTGTACGACGTCAAGGGATTGCTCGACATGAGCGACCTATGGCAGATCGCCGGGCTCGAGGGCCATTCCGACATACGCCAGGCGCCCTGGACTCCGATCACGCATCCGGCGTTCGGTCCGAGCCCGGGGGACCAGGATGACCAGCCCGATGTGTTCGCGCCGATGCGCACCCGGGACGTGCTCGTCCATTACCCGTACCAGTCGTTCGCGACGAGCGTCGAGCGGTTCGTCAAGCAGGCGGTCGACGATCCGAACGTGCTCGCGATCAAGATGACCGTGTACCGGACCTCGGATGACTCCGCGCTCGTCCCGTCGCTGATCGAGGCGGCCGAGAAGGGCAAGCAGGCGGTGTGCATGGTGGAGCTGAAGGCCCGCTTCGACGAGCGCCAGAACATCGGGTGGTCACGCGCGCTCGAAGAAGTCGGCGCGCACGTCGTCCACGGCATCCCCGGACTGAAGACTCACGCCAAGGCGATCCTCGTGGTCCGCCGCGAGCGCGGTGGCGTGCGCAACTACGTGATGATCGGCACGGGCAACTTCCACGCAAAGAATGCCCGGCTGTACGAGGACTTCGGGCTGTTCACCACCGATCGCGAGCTCGGCCAGGAAGTCGCCAACCTGTTCAACACGCTGACCGGTTACAGCCACCCGACGCGCGAGCGCAAGGTCCTGGTCGCCCCTCATTCGATGCGCGGGCCGCTGATCGAGGAGATCGACCGCGTGATCGCCGCCCATCAGGCGGGCGAGCCGGCGCGGATCGCGATGAAGATGAACTCGCTGGTCGACCAGCAGTGCATCGAGGCGCTGTACCGGGCCTCGCAGGCGGGCGTCCCGATCGACCTCAACGTCCGCGGGATCTGCTGCCTGCTCCCCGGCGTGCCCGGCGTCAGCGAGACGATCAACGTCGTGTCGGTCGTCGGGCGCTTCCTCGAGCACTCCCGCATCTACTCGTTCCATCGAGGCGACGAGCGCGTCTACTACATCGGCTCGGCCGATCTGATGCCTCGCAACCTGGACACCCGGGTCGAGTTGCTCGCGCCCGTTGAGGATCCCGAGCTTCAGCTCGAGCTCGAGGACACGCTCGAGCGCTGCTTCGCCGACGACACCAACGCCTGGACGCTCGATTCGGAAGGGGCGTGGAAGCGGCGTGAAGGCCGGACGCGAAGCGTGCACCGCGAGCTGATGGAGCGCACGATCCAGCAGGCCACGACGGCAGCGTCTTAAACCGCCGCGGCCGGCGCTGGTGCCGGCCGCGACAGTTCGCGCATTCCTACTTCGTCTACGGCGTTAGGGAGTACCGAAGCCGCCGCCCTGCTGGCTCTGGCTGCCGGCGGCATTAGCCGGCTGAGAGCCGAGCGTCAGCTTGATCTTCTTCGTCTGACCGCCGCGGTTGACCGTGAGCGTCACGGTGTCGCCGGGGGCGTAGTTGGCGATCGCGGCCACGAACTGGTTGACCGAGGACACCGGGGTGGCGTTGACGGCCGTGATCAGGTCGCCGGCCTGGAGCCCGGCCTTGGCCGCCGGCGTGCCCTGCTGGACCGGCTGGTAGCCGCTGGCGTTCGCGTTCTTCGAGATCGCGGCGCCGCCGGTGATGCTCGGGTCGAGGAGGACGCCGACGTAGGCGTTGTGGGCCTGGCCGGTGGCGATGATCTCGCGGGCGATCCGCGCGTCGCTGTTCGACGGGGTCGCGAAGCCGACGCCGGAGCTCGAGCCCTCGCCCTGGCCGTTGGTGTTGTTGGTCTCGATCTGGTCGTTCAGCCCGATCACCTGGCCGGCCGCGTTGAGCAGCGGGCCGCCCGAGTTGCCCGGGTTGATCGGGGCATCGGTCTGGATCGCGTTCGAGATCGTGAACTGGTTCGGAGAGTTGATCGTGCGACCGACCGCGCTGATGATGCCGGCGGTGACGGTGTTGGGCAGGCCGAAGGGGCTGCCGATGGCGATCACGCTGTCGCCGACCTGCACGGCGCTGGAATCGCCCATGGTCAGCGGATGAAGCTGAGAGGGGTCGACGCCCTGGACCCGGATTACCGCCATGTCGGCGCCCGTGTCGGAGCCGACGAGCTTCGCCGACGCCTTGACCTGATTCGGGAACGTCACCGTGATCTTCGAGGCGCCGGACACGACGTGCTCGTCGGTCAGGATGTCGCCCTTCTTGTCGAACACGACGCCGGCGCCTTCGCCCTCGGTCTGCTGCGACTGACCGAAGCCGAACACACCGCCGGTGTTCTGGGTGGAGGAAGTCGTGATGTCGACGACGCCCGGACCGACCTGGCGATAGATCTGGTTGATCGTCTCGGGGCGACCGCTGCTGAAGCTGGTCGGCAGCGTCTGCGAGCTCGATGGCTGGACGACGGTCGTCGTGGTGACCGAGTGCGTCGTGGTGCTCCCATTCGCGACGGCGAGCGCGATTGCCCCGCCGGCAATGGCGCCCCCGATGATCGGGAGCACACGGCTCAGGCGTTTCATGGGTTGATGTCTCCTAGCAAATGCATGGCTGTTGTTCGGTCATCCCAGTACAGCAGCTACCCATGAGAAACCAGTCAGAAATCGATGAGAGGCGCGTAAGAGTGCGCCGCGCTACGCCACGGGCGCGGGCTGGAACAGCTGCGGCAGCGCACCGGGCTTAGCCGGATTCTTGGGCGCGTTCGGCGGGGCGGAGGGCGACCCGTAACCAGGCCCAGGACCCCAGCCGTGGCCGGGGCCGCCCCTGAAGAAACCACGCTTCAGCCCGGGCGCGGCGGCAAGGCCCTTCTGGTTCACGCGCTGGCCGAGGCTGGACGAGAAGCGGTCGAGGATCTGCTTCTCCCGCGCGGCGGTGATCGCCTTGCGAGAGACCGCGGCGTCGAGCGCCTTCTTCAGCGGAGCGGTCATTGCCTGCTCGAGGCCGGCGACCGTCTTGCCCCTCGAGATCGCGATCTGCGCGAGCGACTTCCCGCTCTGCAGCTGCTGGAACAGCTGCATGTTGGTCAGCCCCAGATAGTCCGCGGCGGCGCCCAGACCCAGCGGCCCGAACTTGAACGCGAGCGGTCCGCCGCCGAACCCTGGACCGGGAGCGAGGAACCCGCGCGGTCCCGCTCCGCCCGGGCCGGGGGCGATCTTCGGAGTCAGCGGCAGGAGCGGCGCCGGGCCGCCGCTCTTCAACCGCTGCTCGAGCGCGTTCGCCTGCGCCTGAGTTAGCTTGCCGGCTCGGACCGCAGCCTGAATCTGATCGGTGGCGGCGCCGTTCAGCGCGGAGGTCAGCTGCTGCGGTGTGACGTGTAGTCGCTTGGCGACGTCGTTCAGGAACGCCTGCCGCGAGCTCGGACCCGAACTCTGGGTGGCGGCGTACGCGCCACCGGCGAACGCGGCCACAGCCAGCGCCGCCAACGCGATCACGAGGTTTCGCTTGAGCTTGCGATGCAACGTGCGCTCCTCCAGTTGGCCGGGCGCTCATACGGCGGGCGCCCGTAGGTCGGCACTCTCTCAGGCTAGTTTGAGAGAAGCGTAAGAACTTCGTCAGGTCGCGATGATCTTGTGCAACCGGGTGGCCACCCCTACGGCGCCAACGACACGAAGTAATCGAGCGCCGAGGGGTTCGCGAGCGACTCGCGCGAGGCGGCCTCTTCGGGTGGCGTCCCCATCAGAATCCGCTTGACGGGGACCTCCAGCACCTTCCCGGAGAGCGTCCGGGGGACCTCGGAGATCTGGCGGATCTCGTCCGGCACGTGGCGGGGCGAGCAGTCCTCCCGCACTCGCCGGCGGATCTCCGACACGAGCGCGTCATCGAGCGACGAGCCCTCGCGGAGAACGACGAACAGCGGCATCCAGGCCTCGCTGCCCTCGCGTGGGACGTCGACCACGAGCGCGTCGGTCACCTCGTCGAGCGCCAGGACTGCCCGGTAGATCTCCGACGTGCCCATCCTGATCCCGCCGCGGTTGATCGTCGAGTCCGAGCGCCCATAGATCAGCGCTGTCTCCCGCGCCGTGATCTCGATCCAGTCGCCGTGCCGCCAGACCCCCGGATACATCCCGAAGTAGCTCTCCCGGTAACGCTCCCCGGAGGGGTCGCCCCAGAAGTAGATCGGCATCGACGGCATCGGCCTGGTGATCACCAGCTCCCCGACCTCGCCGATGAGCGGCCGACCCTCGAGGTCCCACGACTCGACCGACGCGCCCAGCGCACGGGCCTGCAACTCCCCCAAGTACACGGGCAGCGTCGGCACGCCACCCACGAACGCGGTGCACAGGTCGGTGCCGCCCGAGGTCGAGAACAGCCACGTGTCCGAGCCGAGCTGGTCGTAGATCCACTCGAACGCCTCGGGCGACAGTGGCGAGCCGGTCGACCCGACCGACCGCAACGCGCTCAGATCCCGCCCGTCAGACCGAAGCGTCAGCCCGTCCTTCATGCACGCGCCCACGAACGCCGCGCTCGTCCCGAAGCACGTCATGCCGCTGTCCGCCGCCAGATCCCACAACGTCCCCATCGACGGATAACCCGGATTGCCGTCGAACAGGACGATCGAGGCGTCGCTCAGCAGCACGCCGACGATGAAGTTCCACATCATCCAGCCGGTCGTCGTGAACCAGAACAACCGGTCGCCGGCCTGCGCGTCGAGGTGCAGCCACGCCTTCTTCAGGTGCTCGAGCAGGACCCCGCCCTGCCCGTGGACGATCGGCTTCGGCAGCCCGGTCGTGCCGGACGAATACAGCACCCAAAGCGGGTGGTCGAACGGGAGCTGGGCGAACTCCAGCTCCGAGTCGGCAGGCCCCAAGAAACCATCCTCCCACCCGGTTCCGTCTAGATACCCCAGCCGAACCACGCGCGACAGCGACGGGATCTCGGAAGCGATACGCGAAACCGCATCTGAGCGGTCGAAGTCCTTGCCGCCGTACCGGTAGCCGTCGACGGCGAGCAGCACCTTGGGCTCGATCTGCGAGAACCGATCGACCACGCTCCGCACCCCGAACTCGGGCGCGGCCGAGGACCAAACCGCCCCGATCGAGGCGCACGCGAACAGCGCCGCGACCGTCTCGGGGATGTTCGGCATGTAGGCGGCGACCCGGTCGCCTTCGCCCACGCCCGACGCGCGCAGTCCCGCGGCGATCGAAGCCGTCAACGACCGCAGCTCGCCCCAGGTCATCGACGCCAGCTCCCGCGACTCCGACGCGTGCTGGATCGCCAAGGCCGAAGGATCCTTGCGGGCGAACATGTGCTCGACGTACGACAACCGTGCGCCCGGGAACCACTGCGCACCGGGCATCGCGTCGCTGCCGAGCACGCGTTCCGGCGCAGCGGCAAAGCGAACCCCCAGGAATTCGACCAGCGAGCCCCAGAACGCCTCAAGGTCGGACACGGACCAACGCCACAGATCGTGGTAACTGTCAAAAGCCAGGTCGTGCTTCTCGTCCAGCCACTCCTGGTAGCGCGTCAGCGTCGTGCGCTCGATCCACTCGGGCGACGGCGTCCACAGGACCCTGGGCTCGGCATCCGGCACCCCCGGGAGTATCCCGTAGTAGCTTTGATGCCGCATGCCCGCCGGCCGCCACCCGAGCCCGCCGTCACGCGCAGATGGGCTCGCCGAGATCGTCCTGCCCGATCACGAGTGCCACGACGTCCGTCTCGGCGACCTCTGGACCGAGCGCCCGGTGGCGCTCGTGTGGCTGCGCCACTACGGGTGAATCTTCTGCAAGGACCACGCGATCCAGTTGGATCGCGCCCGGGGTGAGTTCAAGGCGGCCGGCGTCGGTCTCGTGCTGATCGGCCAGGCGACCGCGCGCCACGCCGCCCAGTTCCGCCGCCGCCAGGGGATCCAGCTTCCGTTGCTCGCCGACGAGCGACGGGTCAGCTACCTAGCCGCGGGCGCCAAGATGGCGAACGTGACCGAGTTGTTCGGCCCCCAGAGCGTCTCGAAGGGTCTGCTTGCCGGCGCGCGCAGCCGCCGAATCCAGACCCGGACCGTGGGCAACGCGGCCCAACTCGGTGGCTCACTAGTCGTGCGGCCCGACGGCATAGTCGCGTGGTCGCACATGTCGGACAACGCCGGCGATAACGCCTCGCCCGAGGACATCCTCGCCGCGGTGCGCAAGGTCGTCGCGTAGCGTTCCGGACGTGTCAGAGAACGTGCCCGTGCTGGCCCCGTTTGCCGGCACCGTCGTCGCCGTGTGGCGCGCTCACGATGATCCGGTGAGCGCGGGCCAGGCGCTCGTCGTGCTCGAGGCGATGAAGATGGAGCACGAGGTGCTCTCGGAGATCGACGGCACCGTGCGTAGCGTCGACGTCGCGGTCGGCGACATGGTCGAGCCGGGGCAGCGACTGGCGGTGTTGGCGCCGGCAGCCACGACGGCGCCCAACAGAGAGCCCGCGCCCACCGCGAGCCGCGACGACCTCGACGCGGTGAAGGCTCGCCACGAGCAGACGCTCGACGCCGCCCGCCCCGATGCCGTCGCGAAACGACGCGAGCAAGGTCGCCGGACCGCCCGCGAGAACGTGGCCGACCTCGTCGACCCGGGCAGCTTCGTGGAGTACGGACCGCTGATGTTCGCCGCCCAGGAGCGCCGCCGCCCGCGCCACGAGCTGATCGTGCGCACGCCCGCCGACGGTCTGGTCGCCGGCACCGCGACGATTGGAGACGCGCCGGCGATCGTCATGTCCTACGACTACACCGTGCTCGCCGGCACCCAGGGGATGCGCAACCACCAGAAGAAGGATCGGCTGTTCGAGATCGCCGCGCGCCGGCGCGTGCCGGTCGTGCTGTTCGCCGAGGGCGGCGGCGGCCGGCCGGGCGACGTCGACTGGCCGATCGTCGCGGGGCTCGACTGCCGCGCGTTTCACCTGTTCGCGCGCCTGAGCGGGCTGGTGCCGCTGGTCGGGATCGCGTCGGGCTACTGCTTCGCCGGCAACGCCGCGCTACTCGGGTGCTGCGACGTGGTGATCGCGACCGAGGACTCGAGCATCGGCATGGGCGGGCCGGCGATGATCGAGGGCGGCGGCCTCGGCGTGTACGACGCGGGCGACATCGGCCCGATCGACGTCCAACACACAAACGGGGTCGTCGACCTCCGAGTGAATGACGAGCCGGCCGCGGTGGCGATCGCCAAGCGATACCTCTCGTATTTCACGCGAACGGAGAAGCCAGGCACGCCGAAGGATCCGGACGCCCTCGGAGACCTCATTCCCGCCAACCGCAAGCGCGTCTACGACATCCGCACCGTCATCGACGCGCTGCTGGATGACGTGCTCGAACTCCGCGCCGGCTTCGGCCCCGGCATCGTCACCGCACTCGCGAGAGCCGACAGCGGGCAACCCCTCGGGGTGATCGCCAATAACCCGAAGCATCTCGGTGGCGCAATCGACGCCGACGGCGCGGACAAGGCCGCCCGGTTCATGCAGCTGTGCGATGCGTTCGGGCTGCCGCTGCTGTTCCTCTGCGACACGCCCGGCTTCATGGTCGGACCTTACGCTGAGAAGACCGCCACCGTCCGGCACTTCTCCCGCATGTTCCTCACGGGCGCGAATCTCAAAGTCCCAACCGGAACGGTCGTGCTCCGCAAGGGCTACGGCCTCGGCGCCCAAGCGATGGCCGCGGGGAGCTTCAAGGCACCGTTGTTCACGGTGGCGTGGCCGACCGCCGAATTCGGGGCGATGGGGCTCGAGGGCGCTGTGCGGCTCGGGATGCGCCGCGAACTCGAAGCCATCGCAGATCCGGACGAACGCGCGCAAGCGTTCGACACCGCCGTCGCCGCCGCCTACGAACGCGGTAAGGGCCTCAACATGGCCGCGTACTTCGAGATCGACGATGTGATTGATCCCGCCGACACCGCCCGCTGGATCGCAACGCTATTCGACGACCCCGCACCCGGGCCCGCGACCGGGCGCCGGCCCTACGTCGACGCCTGGTAACCGGTCACTCGCACTGCTCGCACGCGCCGCGCAGCACCACGTCATGGTGCTCGACCCGCACACCGAGCCGCTCGGACAGGTCGTCGATCGCGCGCTCGAGCGCCGGATCGTCGAACGCGACGAGCTTCCCGCATTGGTCGCAGACGAGATGGTGGTGGTGCTCGCCGTCGGCCTCCGAGCGCTCGAACCGGGCCTGGCCGTCGCCGACGGCCACGCGCTCGACGAGGCCGTGGTCAACCAGTAGATCGAGCACGCGGTAGATGCTCGCGCGACCGGTCGGCTTGCCCTGTGCGCGGAGCGCGTCCTCGATCTCGACCGCGCTCAGCGCGCACGGCTGATCCGCGAGCAGGTCGATGATCCGCTGCCGGAGCCAGTTACGCCGTCGCGACGCTGCTAGCGCGGGCGCGTCGTCCTCGATAGGAGGGCCTGTGGACCGGCCGGCGGACCCGGGCGGGAGTCACGACCCGGGACCGCCGCCGGTCCCCAGCTGCGGGGTTCGGGGAGTCCGTCCGCAAGCGACGAGGCGCACTTTCGTCGCGTCCGTCAGCCTATGCCCCGCCACGTCAGTTCTCTGTAAGGCATCACGGAAGCTGGCCGACTGTCGGATCCCCGGGCCGGACCGAGCGCGGCCTCGGGTAGTAGTACTGGTAGATGTAGGGGCCGTTCGCGCCCGACCCATACTGCGAGCCGGTGCCACCGTCCGCAACCGGGATCGCGGCGGCGAACAGCCGGGACAGCACGAGCACGAGCACCGCGGCTCCGGCGACGATCCACGCCACGACGACCGCCCGACGGAGCCACAAGGCTCCGTTCATCTGGACGCTGGGAACCACCGCGACCCCGGGCGAAAGGCCCACCGAAGCGGGCACCGTAGCCGCCGGCGCGCGACGGACGACGACCCGGGGCGCCGGCGCTGGACCGGGGTAGCGCTCGTTCAGGCGACCCTCGGCCAGCAGCCCGCGCAGCGCCCGCTGCCACTCGCCCGCCGGGGGCCGGTTGACGGCATCGGCGGCCAGCGCCCGGATGAGCAACCCACGCAACTCGACCGGGACGTGCTCGAACTCTCGACCCAACGCCCGCGCGTCGTGCGACCGCGCGAACATGCGCAGGACGACGAGCCCGAGCTTGTAGGCATCCGCGGCCCGCGCCTTCGGAGACTCGCGGAACGACGCGGGCAGCTCCCAGTCGCCAGTCTGTACCGAGGCGAGCGCCTGACGACCGTGGAACACCATCGAGTCGCAATCGATCAAGCACACCTCGGGTTCGTCGCCGGCACCGAACGCGATCAGCACGTTGTTGGGGGCGATATCGCTGGCCACGATCGCGTGCCGGTGCAGGAACGCCAGCGCGTCGCAGATCCGCTCAGCCACCTCGGCCCGGCTGAACGTGTCGAGCCGGACGCCAAGGCCGCGCATCTGCAGGAAGTCGTCGGCTCCGAGCAGGTGCTCGAGCGTCAGCAGCACGTGGTCGCGGCGGCCGCTCGGCATCACGAACGGCACGGAGAAGCGCGCGCTGGCGTCGCGCATCGCGATCCCGGCCGCGACCTCGCCGTTCCGGACGATCGCGAGCGGCCACGCAGCGAGGCGCTGCAACTCCGCTCGCTGCTCGTCCGGCAGCAGGTGCGCCCACGCCACCATCTCCCTGAGCACATGTTCGGCGCCGGCGGGGGGCCTGCGACGATACAGCTTGACGACCACGGGACCGGTACCGAGACCCGCGGGGACGATCGCCGGCCGGTACACGCGGCCCTGGCCTCCGAACCGCGAGATCGGCACGAGCTCGCCGAACTCCTGCCGCTGGAACGCACGGCGCTCGGCCGCGGCGCCCACATCGACGAGCGCGCTCACTGCGACGGCCCCCACACCGCGACCAGGCTCCGGTCGTCGTCGTAGGTGCTGCGGCTGAAGTCGAGCAGCCGGGCGAAGTCGACCACGTCCGGCGGCCGTGCGAGCTCGCGGGCGAGCGTCGCCCCGACCTCACCGCCACCACCCGCGAGTGGCATCGCCAGCCCGTCGGTGCACAGCAGTAGAACGGCTCCGGGCTCGAGCGATCGCCGGGCCACCTGGACCGCGCCCGGCGAACGCGGGAGCGCGGCCACCCCGCCACCGACCAACCCGTCGACCCTTTCAGGCTCGCTCACGATCGGATCGTAGTCCTTCCCCTCCAGCAGGAACGCGGGCGAGTCGCCGACCGCGGCCAGCTCCACCTCCGAACCGCGAACCGTCGCGACCAACAGCGTCGTGGCCAGAAATTGAGACGATTCCTCGACCCCGGCCGCGCCATCGCCGGACGCGCGCCGGTGTTCCACCACCAGCGCCCAGGCGGCCTGTTCGAACACGCCCACCCAGTCCAGACCGTCTCGGTCGAGTTGACGCGCCACGGTCGCGGTCGCGTACCTAACCGCGAGCGCCGCGCCGAGGTCCGAGCGACACGCCCCGGACACCCCGTCGGCGACGGCGGCGATCAGCGTGCCGGAGTCCGCGTGTAGCCGCAGGCAGATGTCGTCCTGCCGCGGCCCGCCCGTGTAGCGCTTGTACAGACCCCTGACCGAGGCCGCCCTTACCGTCAGCCCGAACGCGGTGCCGCCGTCGGCGATCGTGTCAGGTCGGTACGGGTCTCCGCCGGCCAGGATCGGCTCGATCGCGGCGGCGGGCTCGCCGATCGTCATCGGCCCGCGCGCCAGCCGGACGCGGCGGCGGACCGACGCGGGGCGTCCGCTGGTGCTCACGGCTCGACGCTACACGAGCGGCGCGTCGAGCTGGACGAACCCCTCCGGCTTCTCGAACTCGATCGTGTGCTCGCCCCGGTCCAGCCGCTCGGCGGAGGCGACCATCGAGTTCAGCATCGACGCCGCGAACTCCGCGATCGCTCCCGCGGTCGAGGCGCCGGAGGTCATCATGAACCCGTAGCGAGGCGAACTCGCGAGCTGTCCGATCACCTCCGGATCGGCCTCGCCCACGCCGAACGCGAGGATGTTCGGCCGCTCCCGGAAGCCCGGGTCCTTGAGTTCGGCGAGGCGCGCCTGCCACTTCTCGGCCTTCTCGGTGGGCAGGCCGTCGCTCAGGAAGAACACCGACGGACGGTGCACCTGATAGCCGTTGCCCTTGAGCAGCGCGACGTCCGCCGGGATCGTCTGGCGCAACGCCTCGAGCGCACTCGCGTAGCTCGTGCCCCGGCCCCGCGGCGACAGGGCCGGGAGCACAAGGTCCTCGCTCAGCTCTGAAAGCTCGAGGCGCGTCTGCGCGGTCTCGGCGAACGTGATGATCCCGAACCGCACCTTCTTGCCGATCAGCGGGTGCTTGGCCACCTCGTCGCGCAGGTCGATCAACCCCTGGTTGACCGCAGCGATCGGTTCGCCGGCCATCGAATGTGACTCGTCTCCGACGAAATACATCGGCAGCACCTGACCGATCACGGACGCCGTCGGCCGCTGATCGCCCGCCCAGAGCGCGGGCCCGGAGCCGGGAGCCGGGACCGGCGGCGGAACCACCGGCCCACCGGGGGTCGTCGTCGCTCTTTCCGTGGGATCGGGACCGCCGGCGCCCACGGCCGGGTCGCGTTTGTTCGTTGGCAGGTTGATCTTCATGTGAACTCCCGAGTCGGCGTCACGCCCCCGATGTCGTACTTGTCCCCCCGCTTGGTCGCGCCGGCACCAGGAGGTGCTGGCAGGACTTCGCGGCCGCTTGGAACTTCGAGTTGCTCTCGATGCTCTGGGGGAAGATCGGGCCCTTGCCCGAGAAGTTCGGGGCCGGAAGCTTGTAGCCGTGCTGCTTTACGCAGGTCACGAAGTTGGTGATCGCGGTATGCGAGATACGCCCCCGGAACCCACGGCCGCCGGCGCCGAAGCCGAACCGCGCGCCGCACGCCTGGAATGCGGCCCGCATCTTCGGGGTTATGTTCGCGCCACCGCCACCGAAGAAACCCCGGCGCGGGCCCGTCGTCGTCCCGGTCGTGCCAGTCCCCCCACCGCTGCCGCTGCCGGTCCCCCCACCGCTACCGCTGCCGCTGCTACCCGGAGGGGGTCCGGAGCCCGGAGGCCGTGACGGAAGAGTCACGCCGTGGGCCTTCAGACACGAGACCAGTTGGGCGCGCCGCGCGCTATTCGGGCCGCCCGCCGCTCCCGAGCCCGACCCAGAGGTCGAAGCCGAAGCCGAGGCGGTCGTACTGCTCGTGGTGTTACTCGAGCTACTCGAGCTTCCGCATGCGGTCAGTGCGCCACCGGCAATCAGGGTGACGAGCGCCACCGCCACTCGCCTGGATCGAACGTCAAACACTTTCAACACTGCTTCCTTTCGTAAATTGCTGCTCATCCGCCCCCGCCCCCGAATAGCGAGCTCACTGCGGACGAGCCGCTGTTGCTGCTGCTACTGCCGCTCGAGCCGCTGCCGCTGCCACCAGCCGCGGCGCCGGCCCCGGCACCGGTATCGCTGAGCGTGGTCGCCGCGACGGTGCCGCCCGAGTTCTTCGCGCCGGCAACGACGACGGTGTCACCCGGGCGTACCGCCTTCTTGCCGACCGTCACGTTCTTGGTGACCTTGGTCGCGCTCGAGAGAGTGACCTTCACCGTGTTGCCGGACGTCTCCGTGATGTAAAGGTTGTTGCCACTGATGCTGCTCACCGTGCCGAACGTCGCGCCGCCGGCCGCGCCCGCGAAGCCACCGCCGCCGCCGCCGAACAGCGAACGGAGGCCGCCACCAGCTCCCGCGCCCGTGCGCGAGGCCGTACCGGATCCGGTCGCGCCACTACCCGTGGCGCCGCCGGCGCGCGCGGCCGCGGCCCGCAACGCCGCCGCCGCGCCGGTCGCCCCCGAACTCGAGCTCGAATTCGAAAGCTGGTTCTTCTCGACGCGCACGCCCGCGTAGAAGCCGATTGCACCGAGGAGCACCGCGAACACGGCCGCCGTCTTCTTGTTAAACCACTGGCGGCGAGGGCGCCCGGGGAGCGCAAACTCCTCCTGGGTCCCCTCTTGATAGCTGTCCCACTCCTGCTCGGGGTGGTCGTAGGGGATGGCGTTCATCTCGCTACCTCGTGTTTCTCGTTGTTCACTCAAAGCGGAGCGCCTCAATCGGCCGAAGCGCCGCAGCGCGGCCGGCCGGATAGGTCCCGAAGAAGAGCCCGGTCAGGACCGCGGCGCCGAACGCGAGCGCGATCGAGTAGGGCGCGATCACCGGCTGTACGCCAGCGATCTTGAACTGGCTGCCGATGATCCCGGCGATCACCCCCGCGACTCCTCCGAAGAACGAGACGAGCACGGCCTCGACCAGGAACTGGATCAGGATGTCGCTGTGCCGCGCGCCGACCGCCTTGCGGATCCCGATCTCGCGGGTGCGCTCGGTGACCGAGACGAGCATGATGTTCATCACGCCGATCCCGCCGACGAGCAGCGAGATCGCCGCCACCTCGCCGAGCAGCGTCGTGAACACCTTGCTGCTGGCGGTCGAGGCCTGGACGATCGAGCTCTGGTTGATGACGGTGAAGTTCGACCCGGTCAGAGACCCGGACGTCTGCGGATCGAGCTGGTTGAGGATGCTCGTGACCTCGGTCTGGGCGGCGTTCAACTGATCGCGCGACTTGGCCTGGACGATGATCTGGCTGATGTTCCCGTAGCCGGTCAGGGTGTCCTGGACCGCGGTGAGCGGCGCGATCGCCACGTCGTCCTGGTTCGAGGTTCCGTTCGAACCCTTGGACGCGGTCACGCCGATGATCTGGAAGTTCGTGCCGTTGGCCTGGATCGTCTGGCCGACGGGGTCCTGGCCGTTGAAGAGCTCGCTCACCACGGTTGGCCCGACGACGATCACCCGGCTGTGATCGCTCTCCTGAGCGCTGGTGAACCACGACCCCTCGGCCATCGTGTAGTTGCGCGCCGCCTCGTACGAAGGCGTCGTCCCGACGAACGACGACGGCGAGTAGGTGGTCTCGCCCGAGGTCAGGGTCACGCCGTTGGCGGTCACGACCGGGGAGGAGCTCTTGACGTCCGGCGCCTGGAACGAGTTCGTCAGCGCGTTCGAGTCGGCCAAGGTCAATCCCGTGCTGCTGGAAGCTTGGCGCCGGAACAGGCCGCCGAGCGTCGGCGCGCCGCTGACCAGCAGCACGTTGCTCCCGAGCTGATCGATCTGGTTCTCGACCGCGGTCGACGACCCCGTGCCGACGGCAATCAGCACGATCACCGAACCGACGCCGATCATCAGCCCGAGGATCGTTAGCCCAGACCGCAGCTTGTTCGCGGCCAGACCGGCGAGCGCCACTCGAATCGTCTCGATCACAGCACACGCTCCGCCGGGTCCGAGTCGGTGACCTCATCGGACAGGATCGCCCCGTCGCTGATCCGGATCAAGCGTCGGGCGTGAGCGGCGACGTCCTGCTCGTGCGTGATCAGGATGATCGTCCGCCCCTGATCGCTGAGCCGCCCAAAGATGCCGAGCACCTCGGCCGAGGAGACCGTGTCCAGCGCGCCGGTCGGCTCGTCGGCCAGGATCATCGCCGGGTTCGTGACCAGCGCCCGCGCGATCGCGACGCGCTGTTGCTGGCCGCCCGACAGCTCGGATGGCATGTGATGGACGCGCGGGCCGAGCCCGACCTGGTGCAGCGCTGCCAGCGCGCGGTCGTGCCGCGCCGCTCGGGGCACGCCGGCGTACGACAGCGGCAGCTCGACGTTCTGGACCGCGCGCGTGCGCGGGATCAGGTTGAAGCTCTGGAACACGAAACCGATATGGCGGTTGCGGATGTCGGCGAGCGTGTCCTCGTCGAGTCCACGGACGTCGATTCCATTGAGGTGGTATGTGCCCGTGGTCGGGGTGTCCAGGCACCCGAGGATGTTCATCAGCGTGGTCTTGCCGCTCCCCGAGGCACCGATGATCGCTACGTACTCGCCCCGCTCGATCCGCAGGCTCACTCCGCGGAGCGCGTGGACCGCGATGTCGCCGACGGCGTACGTCTTGTGCACGTCGGCCAGCTCGATCACGGGCGCCCCACGGATGCCGGCCACCATCGACTGGGGCCTCACGGGAGCGGGCGCAGGCGTCGCGGCGCGCCGCTTGGCCTGCTCACGCCGGGCCTGCAGCACCCGCTGCGCACGCGACACCGCCGCGCGGGGCGGACGGTCGTCGCTCGCCATCAGCCCCCGCCTCCGCCGCCGCGGAAGGCGCCGCCGCCACCACCGCGGAAGAACCCCCCGCCACCGCCGAGACCACCCAGGCCGCCGAGACCGCTACCGCCGAGCGTGCCGGAACCGGAGCTGCCCGTCGAGCCCGAAGACGAGAGCGACGGGAGCGCGATCGTGACCACAAGCTGGTCGCCGGAATTGACGCCGCTGATGATCTGCGTCCGCGAGTCGCCGCGGAGCCCGACCACGACCTGTTGGCTGACGTCCTTGCCGTTCTTCTGCAGGGTGACCGTGCCGAGCGAGCCGCTGCCGGTGACGGCCGCGTTCGGGACCGTGACGCCCGACGCCTGGCCGGTGATCACCGTCGCCGACGCGCTCATGCCGGGCTTCACGCGAGAGTCGTTCTGGTCGAGGGTCAGCGTCGCGTCGTAGGAGACAACGCTGCTGCTGGTCGTGCCGACGAGCGCGATCGAGCTGACGTGGGCGGCGAGCTGCACACCCGCAAGCGCGTCGAGCGAGACCGTCGCCGACTGCCCGACGTGGACCTTGCTGATGTCCGACTCGCTGAACGCGACGCTCATCGTCAGCGTGTTCGTGTTGATGATCTCGGCGAACCCGGAGCTCGAGCCGCTCGACGAGGACGACCCAGAGCCGCCGAGGCTGCCGGCGGTCGCGGACCCACTGGAGCCGCTCCCCGAGGTGGAGCTCGATGACGACGACGAGCTTCCGGACGAGCCGCTCGACGAGCCTCCTCCGGAGACCGCGTCGCCCGCGGTGAGGCTCGACAGCGACGCGATCGTCCCGCTCGTCGGCGCGTAAAGCTTGGTGTTGTTGACCGCGGTCTCCGCGGTGTGCACGGCGGCCTGGGCGCTGTACACCGCCGCCTGAGCCGAGGCGAGACTGCTCGGCGACGGCGTTGCCGTGGTCGTGGTCGTGGGGGTCGAGCTGGTCTTCGCCGCCGAGCTGCCGCCGCTGGAGGGCGACTTGGTGCTGGGCACGACCACCGTCACGGTGACGCTCGGGGTCGTCTTTGTGACCTTGGTGCCCGACTTCGTCTGCGTGCCGCCTGATCCGGTCGTCGGCTTCTTGTTCTTGCCGGCTCCCGGCTTGTAGGACGCGAACTCGACCGTGCCGCTGGAGCTCGGGGTGAAGCTCGTGGTGCTGGAGGACCCTGAGGAGCCCGATCCGGAACCGCCGGATCCACCCGACCCGCCGGACCCGCAGTTGGACGTGGTCTGATCCTGGAGGCAGGTCAGTTGGTCCTCGGCAGAGGTCAGCTGCGACTGCGCCTGGCTCAGCTGCAGGTTCGCCGAAGTCGGATCGAGGTCGGCGAGGAGCTGGCCTCCGTTGACGTGCTGGCCGACCTTGACGTAGACATCCTGGAGCGTGCCGCTGGTGTTGAAGTTGACGTCGACGTCCGTGCCCGCGGCGATGTTGCCGCTGCCGGTGACCGTCGACTGGATGACGCCCTGCTCGGCCGTGACAACTTCCTTGGACGTCCGCGCCGAGCTGGTCGGCGGCCCGATCTCCGTCACCGCCAGGACGGCGACGGCGATCGCCACGACCCCCAGCGCGTAGAGAAGCCAGGGCCTAGACGGTCGATCCCGGCGAGTCTTCATGGGAGTGGCAATCCGTTGCCGGGAGGAGGGCAGGCAGACCGCGCGCGGCTTTCAATGCGGAGGTCACGATGCCTCAGCGTTGTAGCGCCGCGGGTATCAGCTCTGCGTAAGCGCTCTTGCGCTCTTCTTAGGTACGACGGTGACGCTGACCCGCGGGAGCGCCGGCAGATCGATCCGGACCTCGAGGCCACCGCTCGGCGGCGCTTCGATCTCGATCGTGCCACCGTGCGCCACCACGACCGAGCGCACTATCGACAAGCCCAGACCGAAGCCCCCGGCGGCGCGATCCAGGCGCCGGAACGGTTCGGTCAGCCTGTCGGCCTCGGCAGGGTCGATTACCGGCCCGCCGTTGGCGACGGTCAGACGTACGCGCCCGCCGACGGTCCGCGTCGAGACCCGGAGATACCCGCCGGGCTCGTTGTGCTGGATCCCGTTGTCGACGAGGTTGGCGATCATCCGCTCGAGCAGCGCGGGGTCGCCCCGCGTCCAGGCCGGCTCGAGGTCGTCCCGGACGTCGACTTCGGCTTCCCTCCCCCTCGCCAGGAGGTCGGTGACGCAGTCGGCAGCGAGCGCGGCCAGGTCAGCCGGTTCCTCGCGTCCGGTCGCGGCCTCGCTGCGAGCGAGCATCAGCAATCCCTCGATCAGGCGTTCGCACCGGTCGACGGTCTCGCGGATGGCGTCCCCCATCCGCCGTAGCTCCTCGGCGGTGGCGTCCGGGTCGGCCAGCGATACGTCGACCTCGGTGCGCATGATCGCCAGCGGCGTGCGCAGCTCGTGCGAGGCGTTGGCGACGAAATGCCGCTGGCTGGCGAACGCCCCGTCGAGGCGGGCGAGCATTCCGTCGAACGTGTCGGCCAGCTGCTTGAGCTCGTCCGCCGGGCCCTTGAGGCTGATCCGTTCGCCCAGGTTCTCACCCGAGACGCGGCGGGCAGTCGCGGTGATGTCGCGCAGCGGCCGGAGCGCGCGTCCCGCGAGCAGCCAGCCTGCCGCCACCGACACCATCGTCATCGCGCCGAGCGCGACGATGTACTCGATCAGCAGCCGGTGGAGCTCATCGGCGCGCAACTGGGCGCGGACCGCCGCGGCGATCCGCGCGTCCGTCGATGGCTGGTATCCGAACGGGCGGGGCGGCAGAGGCCCGAAGATCCTGCGCAGCTCGTTGCGGTCGCTAGCCCCGTTCAAGTTGTGGCGGACGAGCTCGTAGCCGATCGTCAGGAGCACCGCGCCGCTCACGAGAAACACCAAGCCGTATAGCAAGGTGAGGCGCAGGCGGATCGTCGGCGCCGGCAAGCGGATCGAGGCCGACCCGATGCGCATCAGCTCATCCGATAGCCGACGCCGATCACGGTCTCGACGACCGGCGGATCACCCAGCTTTCGTCTCAGCGTCATGATCGTCATGCGCACGACATTCGTGAATGGGTCGGTGTGCTCATCCCACACGCGCTCGAGTAGCTCCTCGGCCGATACGGTAGCCCCATCGGCGTCCATCAGCACCTCGAGCACCCCAAATTCCTTGCGCGTCAGCTCGACCGGTTCGCCGGCGCGGCTCACCAGCCGGCGCGCGGGGTCGAGTCCGATGTCGCCACGCTCGAGCACGGGCGGGCGGCTCGGTGAGGCGCGGCGCGCCAGGGCGTGAATCCGAGCGACCAGCTCCGCAAACCTGAACGGCTTGGGCAGGTAGTCATCGGCGCCGAGCGAAAGTCCCTCGACGAGATCCTCGAGCGCACCCGCCGCGGTCAGCATCAGGATCCCGGTCTCCGGGCGCTCGCCGCGGACGGCCCTGCAGACGTCGTCGCCGTGAAGCCCCGGCAGGTCACGGTCGAGCACCAGCACGTCGTAGCGCACCACCCGCGCCTTAACCAGCGCGTCGGTCCCGTCCGGGGCCAGGTCGACCGCCATCCCTTCGCGACGGAGCCCCCGCGCGATTGCCTCGGCCAGTCTCGACTCGTCCTCTGCGATTAGCACGCGCAATGCACAATCCAGGATGACGGCCGGTGCGTAAGAAACCCATAAGGGGCAAGATTGGGTTCGAGCGCCGGTTCGCGGGGTATCGTATCCGACATCAATCGACGTTACATCGATTCGTGTTACCGTGTGGGAGAGCATGGCCGAGCAGAACTTGACTGAGCGCGGTATGGCCGTCGGGCTGCGAGCGCTCAACCGTCTCGCGAGCAACGGGCTGATCGACCGGTTCGGCCTCCGCGATCCGGCGCAGCGCGTCCTTCATGGCGCGTCGAAGGCGACGGTCCGCACCGCCACGCGCGCCGGCCGCACGTTCGCCGCCACTCAGAAGCTTTCAAAGCCGGCCCGCCAGCCGAGGACCGGCCGCACCGACCTGTTCGATCTGACGCCGGACGACGAGCAGCAGCTCCTGCGCGAGTCGGTCCGCGACTTCGCGCTTGCGAAGCTCCGCCCCGCGGCACAGGCGGCCGACGAGGCGTGCGCCACCCCGGACGAGCTGCTCGGGCAGGCAAACGAGCTCGGGCTGACTATGGTCGGCGTCCCGGAGGAGCTCGGTGGCGCCGTCGCCGAGCGCTCGGCCGTGACCACCGTGCTGATGGCCGAGGCGCTCGCCCAGGGCGACATGGGCATCGCGGTCGCGTGCCTCGCTCCCGCCGGCGTGTCGACCGCGCTCAGCCTGTGGGGCGACGCCGACCAGCAGGCCACTTACCTCCCCGAGTTCGTCGGCGAGAACGTGCCGGCCGCCGCGCTCGCGATAGTCGAACCGCGCCCGCTGTTCAATCCGCTGTCGCTCGAGACACGGGCGCGCCGCGTTGGTGGCGAGTTTGTGCTCGACGGGGTCAAATCGCTTGTGCCGCGCGCCGCCGACGCCGAGCTGTTCATCGTGGCCGCCGAGCTGGAGGGCGAGGGGCCGGCGCTGTTCATCGTCGAGTCCGGTGGCGCTGGTCTCGGCATCGAGCCCGAGCCCGCGATGGGAATCCGCGCCGCCGCTACCGGCACGTTGATCATCGAGGACGTCAAGCTCCCGGCGGGCGCGCTGCTCGGAGATCCTGGATGCGAGCTGATGGCCGAGTGCGTGCAGCTCGGGCGGCTCGGGTGGTGCGCGGTGGCCGTCGGGACCGGTCAGGCGGTGCTCGACTATGTGATCCCGTACGTGAACGAGCGCAAGGCGTTCGGCGAGCCGATCTCCTCACGCCAGGCGGTCGCGTTCACGGTGGCGAACATCGCGATCGAGCTCGACGGCATGCGACTGGCGACCTACCGCGCGGCGAGCCGCGTCGACCAGGGCGCCCCGTTCGCGCGCGAGGTCTCGCTCGCCAGACGACTGTGCTCCGAGCGCGGGATGGCGATCGGCTCCGACGGCGTGCAGTTGCTCGGCGGCCACGGTTACACCAAGGAGCACCCCGTCGAGCGCTGGTACCGCGACCTGCGCGCGGCAGGCGTGATGGAAGGGGCGCTGGTCGTGTGATCAACCTCGAGACCCCTAAGAAGTTCGAATTCCTCGTCGGCCAGGCCCACCAGGTCGCAACCGAGATCTTCAGGACGAACTCGCGCAAGTACGACGCCGACGAGCACAGCTACCCGAAGGAGCTTGACATGCTCGCCGCCGTGATCGACGGCATGAACGAAGGCGGCGCGCTGAGCGGCGCCGGCGCCGGCGGCGTTGGCGAGAGCAACGGGTCGTCGAAGCAGAAGTCGCGCGATGGAAACCGAAACGGCAGCAACATCGCGAGCCTGCTCGGGCTAATAGAGCTTTGCTGGGGCGACGTCGGGCTGGCGTTGACGATGCCCCGCCAGGGTCTCGGCCAGGCCGCGATCGCGGCCGTTGCCAACGAGGAGCAGCTGGGGCGGTTCGGCGGCAAGTGGGCGGCGATGGCGATCACCGAGCCCGAGGCCGGGTCGGACTCCGCGGCGATCCGGACGACGGCGACGTTCGACGAGGAAACCGGCGAGTACGTATTAAACGGAGAGAAGATCTTCGTGACCGCCGGCGACCGGGCGCAACTGATCGTGGTCTGGGCCACGCTCGACCGCAAGCAGGGCCGCGCCGCGATCAAGTCGTTCGTGGTCGAGCGGGACAACCCGGGCCTGATCCTCGAGCGCCTCGAGCACAAGCTCGGGATTCGCGCCTCGGACACTGCGGACTTCCGCCTCGAGAACTGCCGCATCCCCAAGGAGAATCTGCTCGGCAGCCCCGAGATCGAGCCCAAGCGCGGGTTCGCGGGCGTGATGCAGACGTTCGACAACACGCGCCCACTGGTCGCGGGGATGGCGATCGGTGTCGCGCGCGCGTGTCTCGAGCGCACGCGCGAGCTGCTGAGCGAGGCCGGCGTCGAGATCGACTACGACCTCCCGCCGCACGCGCAAGTCGCCGCCGCCTCGGAGTTCATCGCGATGGAGTCTGATTGGGAGGCCGCCCGGTTGCTGACGATGCAGGCGGCATGGATGGCCGACAACAAGAAGCCCAACTCGCTCCAGGCGTCGATGGCCAAGGCCAAGGCCGGGCGGACCGCCACCGACATCGCGCTGCGGTGCGTGGCGCTGTGCGGATCGATCGGCTACGGCGAGGGCGAGCTGCTCGAGAAGTGGGCGCGCGACGTCAAGATCCTCGACCTGTTCGAGGGCACCCAGCAGATCCAGCAGCTCATCGTCGCGCGCCAGTTGCTCGGGAAGACCTCGGCGGAGTTGAAGTAGCTCTGGCGAATCCGGCTCGACCCCAGCGGGCGCTCAAACCCCGCTAGGCCGGGAAATTCGGCCCGGTCGCGTGACTCACGCGAGACCTCACGAGCCGAATTTCCCAAGGCATGGCGAATCCGGCTCGACCCCAGCGGGCGCTCAAACCCCGCAAGGCCGGATTCGCTTAAGGAATTCGGCCCGGTCGCGTGACTCACGCGAGACCTCACGAGCCGAATTTCCCAGCGGCCGTGCTCACCGAGAACACCGCGCCGTCCGGATCCGCAAGGACCGCCTGACGCTTCGGCACGGAGTCGAACGGCGCCACCACCACGCTGCCGCCAAGCTCTGGCGCGCGAGCGGCCGCGGCATCCGCGTCTTCCACCCAGAAGTCGACGCTCCAGCGGGCCGGACCTTCATCTCTGGCCAGCACCGCAACCACGTCACGGGGCACGGGTTGCGCTGGCTCGCCGCCGACGTAGCCCGGTAGCCGGAACAGGCTCGCTCCAGGAGCGAACTCCTCGATGTCCCATCCGAAGATGTTGCGGTAGTAGCGGGCTGCGGCGTCCGGATCGGGCGTATGCAGCGCGCTCATCGCGTATGCCGATGCCTCGTTCACCAACTGGCAGCCCAGGCGCTCACCGGGCTGCCACACGCCGATCACGGCGCCGGCGGGATCCGCGAGGGCAGCGACCCGGCCCGCCGGCAGGACATCGAACGGCTCAAGGACGACCCGGCCCGCAGCGCGTGCCGTGTCGTCGGCGCTCGTCACCGACACGTACGTGTTCCACCCCGGCGACACACCGGGCGGAGCCTGGGCCAATCCAGCCACATCGCGCCCGCGCAGTTTGGCCACGTAGTAGTCGCCGGGACCTGGCCCGTCAAACTCCCACCCGAAGAGCTCGCGGTAGAAGGCGATCGACTTCTGCGGGTCGGGGACCAGGTTGTCGACCCAACACGGAACGCCGGCCGGATATGAATCGCGCTCGCTCATCGCGCCACCCCTTCGTACTCGTCGTGCTTACGCCACCAGGTGTAGGCCGGCGTCTGCGGCCATCCGGCCGGCGAGTCCTCCCAATCTTCCTGACGGCCGAACGGGGTCAGGTCGAGCAGGTTGAAGTCCAGCCTCAATCGGTCGACGCCGCGCGACGAGGTGACATACGAGCGGTAGACGCTGTCGCCGTCGCGGAGGAACACGCTCAGGGCGAACATCTCCCCCGCGTCCGTCGTCACACCGAAGTCGTAATTGAAGGCGCCTCCGAACGAGGAGTACCACGGCACGCTCCATCCCATGCGCTCCTTGAACGCCTGGATCTCCTTGTAGGGCGCGCGCGAGATCAGTGCAAATCCGGTGTCGCGCTCACGCAGGTGGGTGAGGTCGCCGATGTTGTCGGTGAACGACGAGCAGCCCGTGCACGCTTCTTCCCCCGGGCCGAGCATGAAGTGGTAGACGATCAGCTGCCGCCGCCCCTCGAACAGGTCGGAAAACCGGACCGTGCCGTCGGGACCGACGAGTT
>Ga0335083_10000369_pt1 | contig 69918 bp, 72 predicted proteins | sample Lox_Sample_42_FD_206716 | JGI IMG/M metagenome (GOLD analysis project Ga0335083, IMG submission 206716) | Soil microbial communities from Loxahatchee National Wildlife Refuge, Florida, United States - Lox_Sample_4.2 | ecosystem: Environmental > Terrestrial > Soil > Wetlands | place: USA...
CTCCTCGTCCACCAGCGGGAAGCGGCGCGCGCGCAGCCGGTCGTTGTAGCGGTAGTAGCCCATCCTGAACTGCTCCTCGCAGCCGAGTTTCGCCACTGGGGTCACCGTGAATGCGGCGTTGTGCGTGGTCTTCACGCCGTTCTCGACCCGTTCGCAGTTCGGCGCGAATTTCGTGTACAGCGTGCCGTCATTGAGCTGCAGGGTGTCGAAGTAGCCATTGGCCAGCGCGACCATCTTCGCGCGCGGGCTGCGCTCGGCGGCCGGCAGGATCTGGTTCATCACCGGCTTGTTCTCGAAGGTCTGGCCCTCGAACTTGATGCCCGAATCGGCCTGCCGCACCACCAGTGATTCGGCCTCGGCAACCGCGCCGTCGACGACCTTCAGCCGCAGCGTGAACGCGGAGGTGTCGGTGGTCTCGGTGACCGTGCCGAAGTAACCCACCTCGCCGGTGAGCGGATCCGCGAAGCGCAGGTCATAGCTGCCCAGCGCCGTGATGGTGCCCCACAGCCCGTCGCCCACCATCAGCGCGACGTTGTTCTCGGTGTTGCGCACGCGCGGCGCCCATTTCACGCGCTGCGGATCGCGCGCCTTCAGCGCGGCGAGGTAACTGTCGAGCACCCGGTACAGGTCGGCGCGCGTGGCGGCAGGCAGCGCGGCATTCAGCCGCGCGTCCGGCATCCATTCGGCGCCGGGTGCGGACTGCAGGGCGCAGGCCAGGCCCGACAGCAGCAGTGTTGCCGCAAGCATGCGGCGAGCGTGGATCTTCATCGCGCCTGGTCCCCCCGGTGGCCGTTGGCTGAATGCTATGCTTGGCATTCTACACAAGGGGGGGCGATGGACCCGGAAGTCTTCTCCACGATGGACCAGCCGCGCTTCGAGTTCGCGCTCGAGGTGCGCCTGCGATTCACGCGGGTCAACCTCATCACGCAGCTCCCCACGGGCGGCACGCGCAGCGCCGTGTACGTGGATTCCGGCGAGTTCTCCGGCCCCCGGCTGCACGGCCGCGCGGTGCCGAACTCCGGCGGCGACTACGCGCTGTTCCGGCCCGACGACGTGGCCGTCTTCGATGCGCGCTACATGCTGCAGGAGGACGACGGCACGCTGATCCTGCTGCGCAACAGCGGTTTCCTGTGGGGCCGCGAGCCCGACACCATGGGCCGGCTGCGCAAGTGGGCCTTCGAGGGCGGCGCGCCCGTGCCGCATGCCGAATACTACCTGCGCTCCACGCCCACCTTCGAGACCAGCGCCGGCCGGCACGACTGGCTGACCAGGCACGTGTTCGTGGGCATCGGCGAACGCAAGCCGGACGGCAACCTGTTGCGTTACTACAAGGTCACCTGAATGAAACGTGTACTGCCACCGGGCCTGGCCGCCGCGCAGCTCGATGCCGCGCTGAAGGAATTCGGCCGGGCCATCGGCGATGACTGGGTGCTGGCCTCCGACCTCGACCGCGACACCTACGTCGATCACTTCGCGGTGAATGAGGCCGCGCATGCGCCTTCCGCCGCGCTCGCGCCGCTCACCGTGGCGCAGGTGCAGGAAGTGCTGCGTATCGCCAACCGCCACAAGGTGCCGCTGTGGCCGATCAGCCGCGGCAAGAACTTCGGCTATGGTGGCTCGGCGCCGCGGCTGTCAGGTTCGGTGGTGCTCGATCTGTCGCGCATGAAGAAGATCGAGTTCGATGCCGACAACGGCGTCGCGCTGGTCGAGCCCGGCGTCGGCTTCTACGACCTGTACGACTACATCCAGCAGCACAAGCTGCCGTACTGGACCTCAGTGCCCGGCAACAGCTGGGGCTCGGTGCTGGGCAATGCGCTGGACCGCGGCGTGGGCTACACCACCTATGGCGAGCACACGGCGCGGCTGTGCGGCATGGAAGTAGTGCTGCCCAGCGGCGAGCTGCTGCGTACCGGCATGGGCGCGATGAGCGACTCGCCCACCTGGAACCTGTACCGCTATGGCTTCGGCCCGTCGTGGGAGCAGATGTTCGTGCAGTCCAGTTTCGGCGTGGTCACGCGCGCCGGCGTGTGGCTGATGCCGGCGCCCGAGTCGATGATCGGCCTCGATCTGGAGCTGGACCAGCCCGAGGATCTCGGCTGGGCGGTGGATGTCATCGCCGGCATGCGCCGCGACAGCCTGCTGGAGCAGTCGCCCTCGATCGGTTCGTGGCTGCGCCAGGCCGCGGTGCTGACTACGCGCAGGGACTGGTACGACAAGCCCGGTGCATTGCCCGACGAGGTGATCGCGGCCATCCGCAAGAAGTACAACATCGGCTGGTGGTCGATCAGCCTGCGGCTGTATGGCTACGAGGCGGTCAACGAGGCCGCCGCCGGCATCATCCAGGCACAGTTCGCGAAGCAGACGAAGCAGCCCATGACGGTCACGCGCTGGAAGCAGGGCGAGCCGCTGAATCCCTCGCCCGGCCAGGCCGCCTTCGCCGGAGTGCCGATCACTTTTCCGCTGGCCAACGCTGCCTGGCATGGCGGCCGTGGCGGACACCTGGGCTACTCGCCGGTGCTGCCGGCCAATGGCCGGGCGGCGCTGGAGCAGTTCCATCGCACCTACGACCGCTACAAGGAATTCGGCATGGATTACCACGGCTCGTTCGCGATGGGCGAGCGCAGCATCGTCAACGTCAACCAGGTGCTGTTCAACAAGGACGATCCGGACATGATGGCGCGTGTCGGCAAGTTCTTCCGCGCGCTGGTGGCCGACGCCACCGAAAAGCGCTATGGCGAATACCGCACGCACATCGACTACATGGATCTGGTCGCCGGCACCTACGATTTCAATGACCATGCGCTGCGGCGTGCCAACGAATCCATCAAGGATGTGCTGGATCCCAATGGCATCCTCGCGCCGGGCAAGAGTGGCATCTGGCCGAAGCGCTACCGGAACCTGCGCGCATGAGCAGCCATGACATGAAGCATCTGGTCGCGGTGCTGTTGCTGGGCATGGGCGCGTGCCTCGCCGCCGGGCCTTCGATTGCCGCGGGTGCCGCCGATGGCAGGGCGCTGTACAAGGAGCGCTGTGGCATGTGCCACCAGGGCATCGGCATGGCCGTGACCCTGCTGTCGCGCCGCCCGGGCGACACCAGCAAGGGCCTGCTGGAGGACCGCAAGGACCTGTCGGCCGAGTTCGTGTTCACCGCCGCCCGCACCGGCATCGGCAACATGCCGCGCATTGCGCGCGGCGAGGTCAGCGACCCGGAGCTTGCCGCCATCGCGAACTATCTTGCGCAGGGCAGGCCATGAACCAAGGGCTTGTCAGCCGCCGCGAGCTGCTGGCGGGCGCCGGCATGGCGCTGACGGGAGCATTGTGGCCGGTACGGTCCACGGCGGCGGCGGGCGCCGCATGGGCACAGACCGGCGCCGATACCGCCGTCCTGCAGGCCCATGGCCACAGGCTGCCCGCGGAGGTCCACCGGCAGCTGGCGGCGTGCGGCGCGCGCTTCATCGCGCTCGAGGAAGATCCGGTACGACAGTGGCGTGGTGCCGCTGCCGCACTGCTGGCCGCGCGCTCCACGCGCCTGGTGGGCGCCACGCGCTGGCCGGAGTTCCTGCTGGTGCGGGGACTGGCCGAGGAATCCGGACGCCGCGTGCGCTACCAGCAGCGCGATTGCGCCAGCGGCGCCATCCTCTGGCTGATCGCCTGAGCGGACGCATCTGGCGGCGTGGCGGCGCTGCCGCTCAGGAGCGGAACAGGCGGCTGTACTGTGATTCGTGCCAGGCGCTGGCCATCATGGCCAGCGGCGTGGCGGTGCCGACCTCCTCATCGGCGAGCGCCGCGGCCGACTCGACCAGCCGCGGCACCTGCAGGCGGAATGCCTCCAGCGCCCGCTGGCCGTCGGTCTGGCCGAGCGGGATCAGTTTCACGGCGGCCAGCACCTGGTTCTCGGCCCAGGTCCACAGGTAGGCGACGGCGGCATCGCGTGCGCTCGCACCCGCGTGGCTTGCGCCCAGTGCGAACAGCGCCGCATGACTGGCACCGGTTTCGCGCTGCCACTGGCGCGCGCTCTCGATGCCAAGAGCACTGAGCACGCGCGCCAGCGACTGGCCCATGTGGCGCTCCTCGGCGCGCAGCTCCAGGGTCTCGCGCGCGGCCACCAGCTCGCGCGACAAGCGTAGCGCGCATTGCGCATCGCCGGCGGACCACGCGGCGTGCAGGCGCAGCAGGAAGGGCAGGTCCAGCGTGGCGATGCCGTGCGTGGCGACGCCCAATATCCATTCCGTGGTGCCGGCCGCATCGCGCACCCATCCCTGTTCGACCGCGTATTCCAGTCCCTGCGAGAAATTGAACGCGCCGACGGGCAGCGCGGGACTGGCCAGCTGCAGCAGCCGCAGCAGCGGCAGCGCATCAGCCGTGGTGGTGGTGTCCAAGGGATGCGCCCGGCTCGTGGGCATGCCCGTGCTCGTGAGCATGCGATTGCGAGTAAGCGCCGGCCTCCGGCTCGAACGGCAGCACGTCGGCCTCCACCTTCAGGCCCAGCCCGCGCAGCATGTCATCCAGCACGTGATCGCGCAGGTAGCGCAGTGAATCGGCGGTGAGCTGCACGGCCACGTGCCGGTTGCCCAGGTGGTAGGCCGCGCGCGCCAGCGCGCGCGCATCGGCACTGCGCACGATGGAGACCTGCTCCGGCGCGGCGATGACCTCCACCAGGCGCCCGTCGCTGACCTGCAGGCGGTCGCCGCCACGCAGCACCGTGCCACGCGGCAGCATCAGGCCGACTTCCTCGCCGCTGTCCATCACCGCCAGCAGACGGCTGCGCTGGCGCAGCTCGTAAGGCAGTACCAGCCGCGCCGCCGGCCGGCCCTCTCCGTAGGCCTTGGTCGATATGGTGATCTGTGTCATGCCCGTCCCGTGGTCAGAAGAGGAAATACCGCTGTGCCAGCGGCAGCACATGTGCGGGTTCGCAGGTGAGCAGCGCGCCATCGGCCCGCACCTCGTAGGTCTGCGGATCGACTTCGATGTGCGGCTGGTAATTGTTGTGGATCAGGTCCTTCTTGCGGATGGCGCGGGTGTTGCGCACCGCGCACAGCGTCTTGGCGAGACCGAGCTTCTGGCCGATGCCGGCCTCCAGCGCGGCGCGCGACACGAAGGCCAGCGAGGTCGCGGCCACCGCGCGCCCCAGGCTGCCGAACATGGGCCGGGAATGCACCGGCTGCGGCGTGGGAATCGATGCGTTGGCATCGCCCATCGGCGCCATCGCGATCATGCCGCCCTTGATGATCAGCGCGGCCTTGGCGCCGAAGAAGGCCGGCCGCCACAGCACGATGTCGGCCAGCTTGCCGACCTCGATGGAACCCACCTCGTGCGCGATGCCATGGGTGATGGCCGGGTTGATGGTGTACTTGGCGACGTAGCGCCGCGCGCGGAAATTGTCGTTGCCGGCGCCATCGCCCGCCAGCGCGCCGCGCTGCACCTTCATCTTGTGCGCGGTCTGCCAGGTGCGGGTGATCACCTCGCCGACGCGGCCCATGGCCTGCGAATCCGAGGAAATCATCGAGAACGCGCCCAGGTCATGCAGGATGTCCTCGGCGGCGATGGTCTCGCGGCGGATGCGCGATTCGGCGAAAGCCACGTCCTCGGCGATGCCCGGGTCCAGGTGGTGGCACACCATCAACATGTCGAGGTGCTCGTCCACGGTGTTGACGGTATAGGGCCGCGTCGGGTTGGTGGAGGAGGGCAGCACATTGGGCTCGCCCGCGGCGCGGATGATGTCCGGCGCGTGGCCGCCGCCGGCGCCCTCGGTGTGGTAGGTGTGGATGGCGCGGCCCTTGAACGCGGCCAGCGTATCCTCGAGGAAGCCCGACTCATTCAGCGTGTCGGTGTGGATCGCCACCTGCACGTCGTGTGCGTCCGCCACCGTCAGGCAGCAGTCGATGGCCGCCGGTGTCGTGCCCCAGTCCTCGTGCAGCTTCAGGCCCATGGCACCGGCGCGGATCTGCTCCGTGAGGCCATCGGGCAGGCTGGCATTGCCCTTGCCCAGCAGGCCGAAGTTCATCGGCAGGGTGTCGAGGGCCTGCAGCATGCGCGCCAGGTACCACTCGCCGGGCGTGCAGGTGGTGGCCGCGGTGCCGGTGGCCGGGCCGGTGCCGCCGCCGATCATGGTGGTGATGCCGGCGGCGAGGGCTTCCTCCACCTGCTGCGGGCAGATGAAGTGGATGTGCGCGTCGATGCCGCCGGCGGTGGCGATCAGGCCCTCGCCGGCGATGGCCTCGGTGCCCGGCCCGATGACGATGTCCACGCCGGGCTGGATGTCCGGATTGCCGGCCTTGCCGATGCCGGTGATGCGGCCAGCGCGGATGCCGATGTCAGCCTTGACGATGCCCCAGTGATCCACGATCAGCGCATTGGTGATCACGGCATCCACCACGTGGCGGCCATGCTGCTGGCTCTGGCCCATGCCGTCGCGGATCACCTTGCCGCCGCCGAACTTGACCTCCTCGCCGTAAATGGTGTGGTCGCGCTCGACCTCGATGACGAGCTCGGTGTCGCCCAGGCGCACCCGGTCGCCCGTAGTGGGTCCGAACATCTCCGCGTAGGCGCGCCGGTCCATGCTGCCCATGGCTAGAGTTTCCCCATGATCTGGCCCTGGAAGCCGTATACCTCGCGGCTGCCGGCGAGTTTCACCAGCGTCACCTCGCGCGACTGTCCCGGCTCGAAGCGCACCGCGGTGCCGGCCGGGATGTCGAGCCGGAAGCCGCGGGCCCGCGCGCGCTCGAAGCGCAGCGCGTCGTTGGTCTCGAAGAAGTGGTAGTGGGAGCCCACCTGCACGGGCCGGTCGCCGGTGTTGGCCACCTGCAGCGTCACGCGCTCGCGGCCGGCGTTGATCTCGAGCGAACCGGCCGCGGGAAATATCTCGCCTGGAATCATGGCTGCACCTGCGCGTTCAGTGGATCGGCGCGTGCACGGTGACCAGCTTGGTCCCGTCGGGGAAGGTGGCTTCGACCTGCACCTCGGGGATCATTTCGGGCACCCCGTCCATCACGTCGGCGCGGCCCAGCAGCGTGGTGCCATAGGCCATCAGCTCGGCGACAGTGCGCCCGTCGCGCGCCCCCTCGAGGATGGCCGCGCTGATGTAGGCGATGGCTTCCGGGTAATTCAGCTTCACGCCGCGCGCCTTGCGGCGCTCGGCCAGCAGCGCGGCGGTGAACAGCAGCAGCTTGTCCTTCTCGCGCGGTGTCAGTTCCATGCTTGCGCAGTCCTGCTCAGGTGGCCCAGATGCGCGGCGCCACCGCCGCGCGTCCCAGCAGCGATTCTCGCAGTTCCAGCCACAGCGCGGTGAACAGCCGCCGCACGGCCTGCGCTTCGCTCGCCAGCGCGCGGCACACCAGTACCTCATCGACGATGGAAAGGGCATGGCACGTGCCATCGCCCGGCAAGGCACGCAGTGGCGCCGTGTCCACGCCACGCGCCGGATACATCAGCAGCGTACCCATGGCCTGGTGGCCCCCGAGGCCCCAGCCTGCCGCCAGCGCGGCCGAATCGCCGGCCAGGTGCAGGCGGTCCAGCAGCAGCGGCGCGCCATCCCGGTACAGCAGGAAACCCTGGCGCAGCTCACCGCCGTGGAAGCCCTCGTCAATGGCCGGGCGTCCCAGGCAAACGATTTCCCAGCCGAAGAAGCGTGCCTCATGGCCGGCCAGATCCACGCGCGTGGTGCTGCGGGCGCAGGCGCCATCGAACACGATGGTCTCCTGCGGCAGCCACTCGAGCGCGCCTTGCACGGCCAGCGACTGGCTCACCGTGGCATGCGGATGCGGGCCCGCCCGGTAGAAGCGGGTGGCGGCGGGCGTGGTCAGCAGCGCGTGGGCGCCGGGTTCGACCTCCACCTGCAGCGACAGGCTGTCGCCGCCCACGATGCCGCCGGGCGGGTGCAGCAGGTACACATGGCAGGTGGTCGGCCCTTCCGGATAGAACGGCCGCTGCACGACCAGCGGACCGCTGTGCTGCCGGCGCGCGAGGATGGTGCGCCCGCCATCGCGGCGGAAACCCAGTTCCAGCCGCGCCTCCCAGGATTTTCCTGCATTCATACCGTGAGATGTTCACGCACCACCTCATCGGTCAGGTCGGAGATGGAGCCGGACAGCACCATGCGGCCTTTATCCAGAATCCGCAAGTGGCTGCCGATGCGGCGCGCGAACGGCAGCTTCTGCTCGACCAGCAGCACGGTCAGGCCCTTGTCGCGATTCAGCCGCACGATGACGTCGCCGATCTCGCGCACGATGTTGGGCTGGATGCCTTCGGTGGGCTCGTCCAGGATCAGCACCTTGGGGTCGATCACCAGCGCGCGGCCGATGGCCAGCTGCTGCTGCTGGCCGCCCGACAGGTCGCCGCCACGGCGCCGGGCCATGCTCTTGAGGACCGGGAAGAGCTGGTAGATCTCCTCGGGAATGTCGCGCCGGCCGTCGGCGCGCGCGGCAAGGCCGGTGCGCAGGTTCTCCTCCACGGTGAGCTGCGAGAAGATCTCGCGGCCCTGCGGCACGTAGCCGATGCCGGTGCGCGCACGGCGCGTGGCGGGCGCGGCTGCCAGGTCCTCGCCTGCGTAGTGGATCGTGCCGCCGGCGATCGGCGTGAGCCCCATCAGGCAGCGCAGCAGCGTGGTCTTGCCCATGCCATTGCGGCCCATCAGCACGGTGCACGAACCGGTGGGAACGGACATGGCGATGTCCCACAGGATGTGGCTGCCGCCGTAGAACTGGTTGAGTCCTGCGATCTCGATCATTGTTCGCCCAGGTAGACCTCGATCACCTTGGGATTGGCCTGTACTTCATCCATGGTGCCCTCGGCCAGCACGCTGCCCTGGTGCAGCACCGTGACGCGGCGGGCGATCCGGCGCACGAATTCCATGTCGTGCTCGACCACGACCACCGAATGCTCGCCGGCCAGCTGCAGCAGCAGCTCGGCGGTTTTCTCGACCTCCTGCGGCGTCATGCCGGCCACCGGCTCGTCCACCAGCAGCAGCCGCGGGTTCTGCATCAGCAGCATGCCGATCTCCAGCCACTGCTTCTGACCGTGCGAGAGGCGGCCGGCGGGGGTGGCCGCCTGGGTGGCGAGCCCGATGCGCTCCAGCACGGCGTCGATGCGCTCGTGCTGCTCGCCCGACAGCGCCGCGCGCAGGTTGCGCCACACGGAACGGCTGCCAGCCAGCGCGAGCTCCAGGTTCTCGAAGGCCGTGTGCTTCTCGAACACCGTCGGCTTCTGGAACTTGCGGCCGATGCCGGCCTGCGCGATCTCCGGTTCGGTGAGCGCCAGCAGATCCAGCGTCTGGCCGAACCAGGCCGAACCGTGGTCCGGCCGTGTCTTGCCGGTAATCACGTCCATCATGGTGGTCTTGCCGGCGCCATTCGGGCCGATGATGCACAGCAGCTCGCCGGTGCCGACGTACAAGGTGAGCGCGTTGAGGGCCTTGAAGCCATCGAAGGAGACGGTGAGGTCTTCCAGGTACAGGATGTAGCCGTGCGAGGCGTCCGGACCCAGTTCGACCGGATCGCCGGATACCAGTGCGCCGTGCCGCGGCGGCGGCGAGGTGCTGCGCGAGCGGCCGGCAAGCTTTCTCCACGACAGCCGCGCGTTCATGCGGAGGGCGCTCCGGAGCGGCGACGCAGCAGGCCGGCAAGCCCCTGCGGCAGCAGCAGCGTGGTCACGATGAACAGCGCGCCAAGCAGGTACAGCCAGGCGCTGGGCAGCGCGGTGGTGAACCAGGTCTTGGCGTAATTGACCAGCACCGCCCCGGCGATGGCCCCGTACAGCGTGCCGCGGCCGCCGATGGCCACCCAGATCACCACCTCGATGGAATTCAGCGGCTGGAATTCACTCGGGTTGATGATGCCGATCTGCGGCACGTACAGCGCGCCGGCGACGCCCGCCAGCACCGCGGAGAACACGAACACCCACAGCTTGTAGGATTCGACGCGGTAGCCGATGAAGCGCACGCGGCTCTCCGCGTCGCGGATGGCCGTGACCACGCGGCCGGTGCGCGAGCGCACGATCCAGCGGCACAGCAGGTAGCCGACGCCCAGCGCCACCGCACTGATGACCAGCAGCACGATGTGCACCACCGGCTTGTGCAGGCTGAAACCCAGGATGTCCTTGAAATCCGTGAAACCGTTGTTGCCGCCGAAGCCCATGTCGTTGCGGAAGAACGCCAGCATCAGCGCATAGGTCATCGCCTGCGTGATGATGGACAGGTACACGCCGGTGACGCGCGAGCGGAACGCCAGCCAGCCGAACACCAGCGCCAGCAGCCCCGGCACCACCAGCACCATCAGCATGGCGAACCAGAACATGTTCATGCCGTGCCAGAACCACGGCAGTTCCTTCCAGTTCAGGAACACCATGAAATCCGGCAGCAGCGGATTGCCGTACACCCCGCGGGTGCCGATCTGCCGCATCAGGTACATGCCCATGGCATAGCCGCCGAGCGCGAAGAACGCCGCGTGGCCCAGCGACAGGATGCCGCAGAAACCCCATACCAGGTCCACCGACAGCGCCAGCAGCGCATAGCACAGGTACTTGCCGATCAGCGTGACGGCATAGCTGGACATGTGCAGCGGCGAGGATTCCGGCACGGCCAGGTGCAGCAGCGGCACGATGATGCAGGTCGCCGCCAGCACCGCCAGCAGCACCCCGCCGGAACGGTCGCCGCGCAGCCACGCGGGAAGCAGGGAAGGAGTGGTGCCGCCCATCAGCCCTCCGCCGCGCGGCCTTTCTGCGGGAACAGTCCGCGCGGCCGCCGCTGGATGAACAGGATCAGCGCCACCAGCACGAAGATCTTCGCGAGCACGGCGCCGGCCAGCGGTTCGAGCAGCTTGTTGGCCACCCCCAGCGACAACCCGCTGATCATCGTGCCCCACAGATTGCCGACGCCGCCGAATACCACCACCATGAAGGAATCCACGATGTAGTTCTGGCCCAGGTTCGGACCCACGTTGGTGAGCTGCGACAGGGCGACGCCGGCGACCCCGGCGATGCCCGAGCCCAGGCCGAAAGTCAGCGCGTCCACCCAGTCGGTGCGGATGCCCATGGCGCGCGCCATCGCGCGGTTCTGCGCCACTGCGCGCACGTGCAGGCCAAGGCTGGTGCGCTTGAGCACCAGCTGCAGCGCGGCGAACACCAGGACGGCAAACAGCACGATGTAGACGCGTGACAGCGTGATGGACAGGAAGTCGTTGATCTGCACCGACCCGGCCATCCAGGCCGGGGTCTCCACCGGCCGGTTGTTCGGGCTGAACAGGTCGCGCACCACCTGCTGCAGGATCAGGCTCACCCCGAACGTGGCCAGCAGGGTTTCCAGCGGCCGGCCGTACAGGAAACGCACGATGCCGCGTTCGATCAGGATGCCGACCAGGCCCGACACCACGAAGGCCACCGGAATGGCGACCAGGATGGAGGCTCCCATGGCATGCGGCATGAGCTGCTGCACCACGTACACGCAGTACGCACCCAGCATCATCAGTTCGCCGTGCGCCATGTTGATGACGCCCATCACGCCGAAGGTGATGGCGAGGCCGATGCCGGCCAGCACCAGCACCGAGCCCAGCGACAGCCCGAAGAACAGCGTCTCGATGGTGGAATAGAAGTTCCGCCTGGTCTGGATGCTGCGCACCGCGTGCTGCGCGGCACTCAGCACCCGCGGATCATGTTCGCTGTAGCTGCCGTCCGCGCCGGGTGTGGCAATGGCCTGCAGCAGGTTGAAGACATCGGGATTGAGGCTGCGGCGCAAGCTCGTCACGGCGGCAAGGCGGCTGTCGGGACTGTCGCTTGCCAGGTCGGCCATGGCCACCGCTTCGCGGATTTCGGCCAGCACCGCCGGATCCTTTTCGCTGGCCAGGCGCGGACGCAGCAGCTCGGCGCTGTCCGCATCGATGGAACGCAGCATTTCCTTGACCGCGGCCAGGCGCACGTTCCGGTCCGCATCGGAGAGTTCCAGGCCGGCGAGCGCACCGCGCAGTTCCTTGCGCAGTCCATTGTTGGTGGTGACGTGGTCGAAGTCCCCGGCGGGAGCCTGGCCGAGGGATTTGCCGGTGAGGACGTCGGAGATGGCCAGCGGGTCGGCATCGGCATCGGCGACGGTGACCACCTGCTTGTTCGCCAGCCGGTAAAAGAGGCGGCCATCGAGCATGGCCGCGAGGATGCGCCGGGCCGCCGGGCTGCCATCGTTGGCGAGCGCGGTCACCAGGTTGTGCTTGGTGTCGAAATCCGCGTCCGGCAGCTGTGCCAGGAGGCTGTCCAGCGTCGCGGATGCCGGTGGTGCCGCGGTTGCGGCGGCGGAGTTGGGTTGCTGGGCGGAGGCCTGCAGGGTCGCGAGCCCCAGTACCATGCACAGCAGCAGTCGTTTGATCATGCGGTCCTGTCGAATGGCCTCTCCGGCCCCGCGAGGGGCCGGAGAGGTTGATCACACGAAGTGTTGATGGCTCGCTACCCGCCTACTGGTAGTTCTGCCCCGAACACTTCTTCGTGACCTTGTTGTAGTTGCCGCACTTGAGCGTCACCCAGTCGGCTTCCGTGTCCTTGCTGCCCGGCAGATAGTCGGTCCATGCATCGCCCGGCACCGCGTTCGGCGTCTTCCAGACCACGTCGAACTGGCCATCGGCGCGGATCTCGCCGATCAGCACCGGCTTGGTCAGGTGGTGGTTCGGCAGCACCTTGGCCATGCCGATGCCGGTCAGGTTGGGCACTTCCAGGCCTGGCAGTGCATCGATCACCTTGTCGACATCGGTGGTGCCGGCTTTCTGCACGGCCTTCACCCACAGCTCGAAGCCCATCACGTGCGCTTCCATCGGGTCGTTGAAGGTGCGCTTCGGGTTCTTGGTGAACGCATGCCACTTGTTGATCCACTCGGTGTTCAGCGGCGTCTTCACGCTCTCGAAGTAATTCCAGGCGGCGAGGTGGCCGACCAGCGGCTTGGTGTCCATGCCGGAGAGTTCCTCCTCACCCACCGAGAACGCCACCACCGGGATATCCTCGGCGGAGATCTTCTGCGCGCCGAGTTCCTTGTAGAACGGCACGTTGGCGTCGCCGTTGATGGTGGAGACCACCGCGGTCTTCTTGCCGGCCGAGCCGAAGGCCTTGATCTTCGAGACCTCGCTCTGCCAGTCGGAGAAGCCGAACGGGGTGTAGTTGACCATGATGTCGGCCGGTGCCACGCCCTTGAGCTTCAGGTACGCCTCGAGGATCTTGTTGGTGGTGCGCGGATAGACGTAGTCGGTGCCTTCCAGCACCCAGCGCTTCACCTTCACTTCCTTCATCAGGTAGTCCACCGCCGGGATCGCCTGCTGGTTGGGCGCCGCGCCGGTATAGATCACATTGCGCGAGGATTCCTCACCCTCATACTGCACCGGGTAGAACAGCAGGCCGTCATTCTTCTCGAACACCGGCAGCACCGACTTGCGTGACACGCTGGTCCAGCAGCCGAACACCACCGCGACCTTGTCCTTCACCAGCAGCTGTTCGGCCTTCTCGGCGAACAACGGCCAGTTCGAGGCGGGGTCGACCACGTCGGCCTCGAGCTTCTTGCCAAGCAGGCCGCCCTTCTTGTTCTGCTCGTCGATCATCATCAGGATGGTGTCCTTCAGCGTGGTCTCGCTGATGGCCATGGTGCCGGACAGCGAGTGCAGCACGCCGACCTTGATGGTGTCGGCCGCGCTGGCGACCACTGACAGGGACAGTGCCGTGGCCGCGGCCACGGTCTGGATGAATGTGCGTCGTGATTTCATTGGTCCTCCGATTCGGTGATGCGTGCTCACATCTGGACCTGGAGGCCCAGACCGTAGTACTTGAAGCTGGAATCCGGGTCGAGATAGAACAGCGACAGGCGCGCGTTCTGGTCCTTGATGATGTAGTTCAGGTTGAACTCGGTGGAGTTGCTCTTCGAGCTGCCATCGGGCTTCACCTGGCCGTACTTGGCGAGCACCTGGAACTTGCCGATGCCGACCACGGTCGGGAACAGGTAGGCGGCCAGCGCGTAATAGCCCTTGCCGTCGAAGCCGTAGCTGTCGAACTTGCCGGCCTCGGCCTCCAGGCTGACCACGCCGCCACCGCTCATCTTCTTCTCGAGCAGGAAGTCGGCCGTGAAGTCATTGTTGCCGCTGGCGCCCTGCGTCGCCAGCGAGAAGGCCAGCAGGTCCTTGGCGCCGTAGTACGTGCCGTTCTGGTAGTAACCGCCCTCCGGATCCCAGAAATCGAATTGCGCGCGCGCGGCATACTTGTATTCGCCCGGACCGAAGGTGTTGGCGAACAGGCCGGCGGCGATCTTCGCGATGCCGAACTGCCCCCAGTACATCACGCCGTCGTCGCGGCCAGCGGTCTTGAACGGATACATGTCCTGGACCGCGGTGGGGAAGTTCCAGTTGTTGGCGTAGTAGCCACCGTACAGGTTGGCGCGGTCGCTGGGCGCGAGGAAGCGGCCCGCCCACACGTTGAACTCGTCGGAGATCTTGAACTGCGCCGCGGCGTCGATCACATCCACACTGCCGACCGTGTTGTCGTAGTCGGTGTTGAACATGAAGCTGATGTCGTCAGTGACCTTGCCGCTGACGTACAGGCGCACGTCGTCGACCGAGCTGGTGCTCACCGTGCTGCCGCTGTCGGGGTCGAAGACCTTGAAGCTGGCGCGCATGCCGGCGCCGACCGAAACGTCGGAGGCCAGCGTGGCGGCCACCGGCGCCGCCGTCAGGCCGAGCCCCAGCAGCGACGCGGCCAGCAGTCGGGTGGGGCGGGAGACCAATTCATGACCCATGGGTGTGTCCTTTTGTGGTGGGGGGCTGCGGCCTGCGTGCTTCGTGGCCCGCGGGTCCGCGCGAGTCACGGTATGAGAGGCGCGTCACCATGGGTACGCGTCGATTGACGTAGGCGGCATGGGGCAATTGACGTAGACGCGGAAAAACTGGTGGAGGCTGCAACGATTTTTCCGGCGCCGTCCCGCACAATGCGGCATGGTCCCGCGGCAGCGAATCGTTCGAGAACGACGGCAATACAATCAGTGGGTGGCGACGCAGACGCTGGAGGACTACGCGCTGCGCTACACGGCCTCGCAGGCCCGCAAATCCAGTTTCCGTGTCGGCAACACCGCGTTCGGCCCCATCGCCTTCCTGGCCTGCGAGGCCATCGGCGGGGCCATCACGCTCTCGTACGGGTTCACCAACGCGGCCAGCGCCATCCTGGCGTTTTCGCTGCTGATGTTCCTGATCGGCGTGCCCATCTGCGTCTACGCGGCGCGCTACGGCGTGGACATCGACCTGCTGACGCGCGGCGCCGGCTTCGGCTACATCGGCTCGACCATCACCTCGCTGATCTACGCCTCGTTCACCTTCCTGCTGTTCTCGATCGAGGCCAGCATCATGTCCACGGCGCTGACGCTGCTGTTTGGCGTGCCGCTGTGGCTGGCGCACCTGGTCAGCGCGCTGGTGGTGATCCCGATCGCGCTGTATGGCATCAGCCTGATCAGCCGCTTCCAGATGCTCACACAGCCGCTTTGGTTGCTGCTGCAACTGCTGCCGCTGGGCTACATCGCCTGGCGCAATCCGCAGGACGTGGCCGGCTGGCGGCTGTTCACGGGCGAGCAGGGCAGTGCCCCGGGTCACCTCGACTGGCCGCTGTTCGCCGCCGCGACCGCAGTGCTGCTGTCGCTGCTGCCGCAGATCGGCGAGCAGGTGGACTACCTGCGTTTCCTGCCGGAGAAGCGTGCCGGCAATCGCGCCGGCTGGTGGGCCGCGGTGCTGGGTACGGGACCGGGCTGGGTGGTGCTGGGCGGTCTGAAGCTGCTGGCCGGCTCGTTCCTGGCGTGGATGCTGCTGCGCTCGGGCGTGCCGCGCGAGGCGGCGGACAACCCGACGACGATGTACCACCACGCCTTCGGCATGGTGTTCAGCTCGCCGACCGTGGCGCTGGTGGCCACCGGCGTGTTCGTGGTCGTCTGCCAGATCAAGATCAACGTGACCAATGCCTATGCCGGTTCGATCGCGTGGTCGAACTTCTTCGCGCGCGTCACCCACACCCATCCGGGACGCGTCGTGTGGCTGGTGTTCAACGTGCTGCTGGCGCTGCTGCTGATGGAGGTCGGCATCTTCCACGCGATCGAGAGCGTGCTGACGCTGTACGCCAATTTCGCCGCCGGCTGGATCGGGGCGATCACCGCGGACCTGGTGATCAACAAGCCGCTGGGCCTGTCGCCGCCGGGCCTGGAGTTCAAGCGCGCGCATCTCTACGACATCAATCCGGTGGGCGTCGGCGCGCTGGCAGCCTCGGTGGTGCTGTCGAGCGTCGCGCACCTGGGCGTGTTCGGGGAGGCGGCACGTGCGCTGTCGCCGTTGATTGCGCTCGCCAGCGCCATGCTGGTGGCCCCGCTGATCGCCTGGGGGACCGCCGGCCGGTTCTACATCGCGCGCGAGTCCGATGCTTCGCGCATCACCGGCACCTGCTCGATCTGCGAGAACCACTTCGAGAAGGCCGACATGGCACTGTGCCCGGCCTATGGCGGCTCGATCTGCTCGCTGTGCTGCTCGCTGGATGCCCGCTGCCATGACCAGTGCAAGCAGGATGCGCGGCTGCCGGAGCAGCTCGGGCGCTTCCTGGGGTGGCTGCTGCCCGCGCGGGTCGCGGCGCTGGCGGAAACGCGCGGCGGACGCTTCGTCAGCCTGATGCTGCTGTCGAACCTGGCGGTGGGGCTGATCCTGGGTTTCATCTACGCATACATCAGCGGCCGGGACGGCGCGGCGCGCGCGGCCACCGGCGCCACGCTGTGGATGGTGTATTGCAGCTTCCTGGTGCTGTCGGCCATCGCGGTGTGGGTGATCGTGCTTGCCACCGAGAACCGCCGCATCGCCGAGCGCGAGTCGGCCCGGCAGACCTCGATGCTGATGGAGGAAATCGCCGCGCACAACCGCACCGACGCGGCGCTGCAGAAGGCCAAGGAGGTCGCCGAGTCGGCCAACATGGCCAAGTCGCGCTACATCATCGGCCTGTCGCACGAAATCCGCACACCGCTGAATTCCATCTATGGCTATGCGCAGCTGCTGGAGCGCTCGCCGCAGGATCCGCCCCCCAATGCCGTGCGCGTCATCCGCCGCAGCGCCGAGCACCTCTCCAGCCTGATCGACGGCCTGCTGGACATCTCGCGCATCGAGGGCGGCGTGCTGAAACTCAACCGCGACCGGCTGAACTTCACCGAGTTCCTGGACCAGCTCGAGGACATGTTCCGCCTGCAGGCCGCCAGCAAGGGGATTGCCTTCCGCTGCGAGCGCGCGGCGCACCTGCCGGGCGTGGTGCACACCGACGAGAAGCGCCTGCGCCAGATCCTCATCAACCTGCTGTCCAACGCGGTGAAATACACCGCGCAGGGACATGCGGCGCTGGCGGTGCGCTATCGCAACCAGGTGGCGGAGTTCGAGGTCAGCGATACCGGCATGGGCATCGCGCCCGAAGACCATGAACGCGTGTTCGGGCCGTTCGAGCGCGGCAGCGGCGCGGAGGTGCGCGCCATCCCCGGCACGGGCCTGGGGCTGACCATCACCAGGCTGCTCACCGAGGTGATGGGCGGGGAGATCAGCCTCGCCAGCAGGCCGGGCGAGGGCACCACCTTCACCGTGCGCCTGCTGCTGTCCGAGGCCATGCAGGACGTGAGCGCCGAGCTGTCACGGCACATCCGCGGCTATGCCGGCACGCGGCGCCGGGTGCTGGTGGTGGACGATGATCCGGCGCACGTGGAATTCATGCAGCGCCTGCTGGCACCGCTGGGCTTCCTCGTCGAAGCCGTGCACAGCGGCGCGCAGGCCACGCCCGCCGCGGCGGCGTTCCGCCCGGACGTGATGATGGTGGACCTGTCGCTGCCCGACATGACCGGCTGGGAAGTGCTGCGCCAGATGCGCGCCGACGCCACGCTGGCGCGCGTGCCGGTGCTGGTAGTCTCGGCCAACGCGCACGAATACGCCCCGGGCAGCGTCGAGGCGCTGCACGATGGCTTCGTGATGAAGCCCGTGGATGCCGGTGTGCTGCTCGCGGCGCTGCAGGCGCAGCTGCGGCTGGAGTGGAGCTACGGCAGCGATCCGGCCGCGGCCGAAGCCGCCCTGTCGGTGGCCACGGAGCTGCGCGACAAGATCGGCAAGCACCTGGAGGAGCTCTGGCAGCTCGGCCTCATCGGCCATGTGCGCGGCATCCAGGCGCGCCTGCGCGAGTTCGAACGGGCGGAGCCCGCGGCCGGCGCGCTGGCGCAGTCGCTGCGCGCCATGGTGGAACGCTTCGACATGAAACGCTACATGACCACGATCAGGGAGTTGCGTGAAAGCGCCTGAACTGCTGCGCGCCGGGCGGCGCGATACCGTGCTGGTGGTGGACGACACGCCGGAGTCGCTCGGCTTCCTCACCGACACGCTGGATGGCGCCGGCTACACCGTGCTCATCGCCACCGACGGGGAGAGCGCGCTGCGGCTGGTCGACCAGATCACGCCGGACCTGGTGCTGCTGGACGCGCGCATGCCGGGCATCGACGGTTTCGAGACCTGCCGGCGCCTGAAGCAGAAGCCACCGTTGCTGCACCTGCCGGTGATCTTCATGACCGGCCTGGCCGAGACCGAACACGTGGTGCACGGCCTGGCCGCAGGCGGGGTGGATTACGTCACCAAGCCCATCGTGGTGGAGGAACTGCTGGCGCGCATGCGCGTGCACCTCACCAACGCGCGCGTGGCGCTGGGCCCGAATGCGGCGCTGGATGCGGCCGGCCGCTTCCTGCTGGCCACCGACCTCGCCGGCCGCATCAAGTGGTGCACGCCCAAGGCCCGCGCGCTGCTGCAGGAGCTGTGGCCCGGCGATGCCACCAAGCTTCCCGAGCTGCCCGAGCCGGTGCTGCGCCAGATGCTGGCGCTGCGCCACGGTGCCGGCCGCGCGCAGTGCGTGCTCGACATCGACGGCGTGCGCCTGGAGTGCGCCATGCTGAGCCCCATCGGCCCGGACGAGCTGCTGTTCCGGCTGAGCGAAAGCCGCGCGCAGGAGGAGGGCGCGGTGCTGCAGCAACTCGGCGTCACCAACCGCGAATCCGAGGTGCTGCTGTGGCTGTCGCGCGGCAAGTCCAACCGCGAGATCGGCGAGATCCTCGGCATCAGCCCCAGGACGGTGAACAAGCACCTGGAGCAGATCTTCATCAAGCTCGGGGTGGAGAACCGCGCCTCGGCGGCGGCGCGCGCCGCACGGCTGCTGGCGCAGTAGTCAGGCGGCCGGCTGCGCGAGGCGGTCCCGGCCGCGCAGCATGCCGCGGTCGAGGATGAAATCAATCACGGTGTCGAGGCCGTGGCCGGTCTTCAGGTTGGTGAACACGAACGGCCGCTCGCCGCGCATCCTGCGCGCATCGCGGTCCATGACCTCGAGCGAGGCGCCCACATGCGGCGCCAGGTCGATCTTGTTGATGATCAGCAGGTCCGACTTCATGATGCCCGGGCCGCCCTTGCGCGGGATCTTGTCGCCGGCGGCCACGTCGATCACGTACAGCGTCAGGTCGGAGAGCTCCGGGCTGAAGGTCGCCGCGAGGTTGTCGCCGCCGCTCTCGACGATCACCAGGTCCAGCGCCGCGAAGCTGTGCGTCAGCTCGTCGATCGCGGCGAGGTTCATCGATGCGTCCTCGCGGATCGCGGTATGCGGGCAGCCGCCCGTCTCCACGCCGCGGATGCGATCCGGCGTCAGCGCCTCGCTGCGCACCAGGAAATCCGCGTCCTCGCGGGTATAGATGTCATTGGTGACCACGGCCATGTTCAGGCGCTCGCGCAGTGCCTTGCAGAGGCGATCCACCAGTGCGGTCTTGCCGGAGCCCACCGGTCCACCGACACCCACACGCAACACGTCGTAAGCCTGCATTGTCACTCCCGGCCAGAAGCTGAATCATCCCGAGGGTAGCAGCGGGTCGGGAATACGTCACTTTGCCACCCGCACGGCAGTGTCGGCGGGCCTTGGCTGCACTACGGAGGAAGGGCGATGCCAGACAAGCGCGCGAGCGCCGCGAGCAGGCCGTCCTGCAGATCCACACGGCGCGTGTCCGGATTCGGCTCGGCCGGATGCAGGTGGTAGAAGTATTGGCCGCTGACTCGCGCCCCGGGGTCATCGCTGACCGCGAGCCATGCCTGCGTGCGATGGCCTTGGTCCAGCTCATCGGTTGCGCCCGCACCGCCCATGCGGGTCGCCACCCAGCCCGGATGCAGTGCGTTGGAGAGGACCTCCGGCCAGTGACGGGCCACCGCGAAAGCCAGCAGCACGTCGTACAGCTTGCTCTCGGCATAGGCGTTCGAGCCATTCCAGCGGCGTTCGCGCCACAACAGGTCTCCCAGATGCACGCTGGCGCCGAGGTGCATCCCGGAACTCAGATACACCAGGCGTGCCGGGCGCTGCATCGTCGCGGTGAGCACGTAAGGTGCCATCACGTTGACGGCGAACACCAGCGGCAGGGAATCCTCGGTCTCGCCGCGCTGCCGCTCCTGGTAGCCGACGCCGACGTTGTGGATGACGGCATCGAAGCGGCCCAGCGCGTTGGCCTGGTCCGCGACGGCGCGCATGCCGCGGATGGTCGTGACGTCACCCGTGACGATGGCCTCAACCTGTGGCAACGCGCGCCGCGCTGCTTCGGCACGTACGGCATTGCGCGCGTGGAGGACGACGCCATGACCCTGGGTGCTCAGCAGCTGGCCCGCCATGAGGCCGAGACCTTCCGACGAACCGGTGATGAAGATGCGTGACATCAGGAGGGAAGGTACCGCAGCGCTGGGGGAGTCAGGTTGATCCTTGGGTACGGATTTAATTTACCATAATATACAGTAATATCAAGTACTTATGTAACTCACGCGCGGTTTTTTGCGAGAAATGTGCGGAGTTTCACGTTGGCGGAAGGTCTCGTTTCGGTCGAGGGGCTGACAGAACGCCCGTTGCCTCCGGCGCTTGGCGCGCTCGTGGAGGCTTTTTCTTCTCCACCTGGTCTCGCGGGTCGGGTTTACCAGTCGGAGTCGTGGAAGGGCGCGTATTGGGAGCGCCGTGCTCGTGAGCGTGCTGCTCTCGTGGCTGAGCGGTCCGCGCGCCGGTCCGCGCCGGAGGCGCGGGCGGCGCCGGCCGCGAATGTTGGATCAGTAACACTTAACGACAGTGACCCTCCAGGTGCACTGCCCTACGTCATGGAGGGTGGGCCGACATGTGCGGGCCAGCTTGGCGCGAAAGTGACTTCGTATCCCGATGGGCTGCGGGTGGTGTTGTTCCGATCTGGACAGCGGGGAGCGGCAGTAACTGCTGCTGGGTCTGTACGGGATGCGGACTCATCCTCGGGGACTTCAGAGCGCTCCATATCAAGTTCCGATGCGGCGGAAAGATTGTCCTCCTCCATTGCCCGGAGTCGGCGCCTTGTTGTCCATCGTGCCCGATCCCTGAATCCGTGCGCGATGTGGACGTTCACGCGGCGGGGGAAGTTTGAGTCCAGCGCCGATGCCTGGGCGGTGTGGGCCAGGTTCGCGCGGCTGATGCGGCTGCGTTTCGGTGCCGGCTGGCGTTACGTCGCGGTGCCTGAGCTGCACGGTGACGGCGAGACCTGGCATCTGCATGTCCTCGTTGATCGTTTCTACATGGTGGAGACCTTACGCGTCTTGTGGCAGCGGGCCTTGGGTGGCACCGGCCAAGAGCGGGGTGACCAAACACTGGGGAATGTCCATGTCAAAGCGTCTCGCACTCGTCGTGCCTCTGCCCGGCGGTTTGCCGCCTACGTTTCCAAGTACGTTGGCAAGGGTTTTGAGCGGAGCGGTGCTAACCGAAGGGTGTTTGCTGCTTCCGTTGGCCTCCGTCCAATTGCAGCTACGCGATGGCACTGTCCTTACGACATCGGACTTGGGGAATTCATTGATTCCTTTGAGCGGTGGCTGCGTGAGTCTTTCGGAGTGGCACGGTTTTGGCCACGAATTCTCGTACGCGAGTCATGGGAATGCGCAATAGCGGACTGTCCGCTACCCGCTGCGGCGTGAGCCCGGTTGCAGCGGAAATTCGTAGGGCACAACGGAGTAGGACATGAATGCAGGTGGTTCGGTGGCGGTGGTGCACGTGCGTGACGCGACGGTGTCGTCACGGCAGCACGGGAACATGACGTTTCGCAGCCAGGTCGGTTTGCTGGAAACCGCGGACGGCGAGACTTTGCGGATCGAGATTTCCCTGCCGCGTGAGCAGGAGGTCGGGTATCCGGTTGGCCGCTATTTCATCGGCGGTGCTTCCCTGACGAAGGACGCGTACGGGCGGCCGGCGTTCGGGAATCGCGGTCTGTTCCTCGTTCCGGCGAAGTGACGATGTCTCGCCGCCAGCCCGGTTACTGCCCGTTCTCCCTGCGCATGCGTGTGCAGTGGCGCGTGCTGCTGGTGCTGGCGGCGGTCTTTCTTTGTGTCGGTAAGGCGTGGTCTTACTCGCCGTCTGACACTGTGTACCTGAATCAGTGCGCCTCGCCCGCCGCGGAGAACGGTCCTTGGGAGGCCTGCACTGGTCCGCATGACATCGTGCAACAGGATTTCGCTAGTCCAGATGTGTTGCTTGTTGCGTGTCCTGCGTCGTCATCGGCGATAAGCGGCTGGCAGACGGAAGAGCCGGATGGTGGTTGCGACTGGGCGTGGCGATTCCCGGCGAGTATGGCGCCGGGGACAGCGGTGCTTGTGTATGACGGAAGCACGGACTCGAACGGTTGGTTGCCGTACTCCGCGCTTCGTTTTGTTAATGCGTCGGCCCCGTCCGGCGGTGGTGGTTCCGGTGGGTTTGACGTGTCGAGTCTTGATTCTCCGGAGCTGGCTGCCGCCTGGGCGGCGGGTTTCACGATCATGGCGCTGTCGTACGTGATCGGATTCGGTTTTCGTGCGCTGCTGGACATGATCCGGCGCGGCTGAGTGGGTATGCGGCGCGGCGCTGTCCGCGATAGGGAAATGGTGCGCACCCGAAGTTGCGCGCCAATAACGGGAGACATGCTGTGAAGCATTTCAATCGTGCGAAGCGCTACGGCGCCCGTCTGGTGCAGGTCGGTGTCGGCCTGGCTGTGGCGGGTGTGGCCGCGGCGTCGCCGCCTCCGACCGCGTACGACACCATCGTGTCGGCCGTGGACTGGAGCGACGTCACGGCCGGGATCGGGTCCATCGCGGCCCTGATCGCGGCGGTGCTCGTCGTGAAGCGCGGCGTGAAGATGCTGCTCGGAATGATCGGCCGATAGCAGCGGGCGGGGCAGGGTGACCTGCCCCGTTTTTCTTGGGGGAATCGAAGTGATTGCGGATCTGTACTACTTCGCGATGTTTGTCATAGGAGCGGCAAGTGCGAATCTCGTCTTCCGTCGCTGGTGAGCTGGAGTCGCGCGCGGTGCCGTTGTCGGAGCGGGTCGAGCTGCTCAAGTGGCTGGCGTTCGCGCTGATGGTCGTGGACCACCTGGGCAAGTTCGCGCATGTGCAGTTGCCGGGGTGGGTGTTTCTCGGTCGGGGCGCCTATCCGTTCTTCGCGCTTGCGTTCGGTTACGCGTTGTCGGTTGTTCCGGATGCTCGGGCCCTGCTGGTGCGGCTCGTGGCGTGTGGTTTCGTGGCGGAGTGCCTGGGCGCGTGGTCGGTCACGCGCGGGGTGCCGGTCAATGTCTTGTTCTCGTTCGCGTTGTGCGCCTATCTGCTGCATCGGCTGCGCGTGGCGAAGTCCCCGTATTCCATGATCGTTCCCGTGTTGCTGGTGTATCTGCTGGCCGGTGCTACGGAGTACGGCGTGGCGGGTGTCCTGCTGATCGCTTCAGCGTGGTTCTATTTCTGTTCGCCGTCGCCGTTGCGCGCCGGCATGGTGGCGGTGGCGTCAGTGTTCCTCGTGGTGCCGAACGGCGGCATGTGGTGGGGCTCGTTGTGGAGCGTTGTAGGGCTCGCGCTGTTGTTCCTTCCCGTGGGCTTGCCGCGCGTTCGGCGGGTGTTTTACGTGCTCTACGTGGCGCAGTGGCCGGCTCTGTGGGTGCTGTCGTGAGGCGGCTCGTTGCTTCGGTGCTCGCGCTGCTGGTGCCCGTTCTTGCGGATGCGACGTGTACGCAATGGTTGGTGGGCAACTCGTCCTTCGGCAATCGGACGCCCGTCCTCTCGAAGTCGGGCCCGGACAAGCAGGCGGTGTGTTTGCAGTTCGCTAGTGCTGACGTGGATGCGTACAAGACCTATTACTACGCGCATGGTGGGCCGGGCAGCTATCAGTTCCGTGTGCAGTCTGGCAGCGTGGACGGAAGTTACAGCAGCGGGTCGCAGTGCCGTTACACGATGCAGGCGTCCACAGACGGCGGCGCTACTTGGTCGTCGAACGGGAGCCCGACAGCTAGTTGGGTTAACGGCGGACAGGGCGCGTGTGTAGACGATCCGTGCTCGCACATTGTGGATCTGGCAGACAAGGTTGTTGTTGCAGGCGCGAGTTCTGCGCCTGGTGGGAGCGGGTGGTGTTTGTCGGATGACGGGTACGGCGGTAGTTTTAATGGTGGGCTGTACGGCAACGGGTGTGCGGTGACGAAAGCGGGTTCCGGGATTTCCACGCCCGGGCATTGGTTCGGGCAGTTGCATTACACGGGGTCCAGCTGTCCGTATACCCCGCCGCCGGCGTCGATCACTGACAAGTCTAACTGCGTGAGTACGGCCGGCGGTCTGGTGTGCGTGTCCACGGCAAAGACGAACTGCGGGACGTTTAACGGGGATCAGGTGTGTTTGGACTCCGTGCCCCCAGGTCGGTGTGTGCTGACGCCGAAGGGCGGTGCAGTGTGTGAGTCGACGGCGACGGCTGTTCCGACGACAGACGGTACTACGCATGCGACTCCGGTGATGTCAGTGACGAACACGGTGGGAGCGACGACTAACACTTATAACTACTATTCTTCCGCTGCTGTGGTCGCCTCGCCCTCGCCGGTTGTGGCGGCGCCTGCAACCAGTGAGTCGGGATCTCAACCCGTGTCGGGTGATGGGCAGTCGCAATCACTCGACGATCTGGAGGGCGGTGATCTTTCTGCTGCGTCGGAGTACGGGGATTCCTTGAGCGCTTTCTGGGGTGAGATTCAGGACGCGCCTATTGTGATGGCGGTGTCCGCTATATCGATCTCTGGCACCGGTTCGTGTCCGTCCTGGACGACTACGGTTGAGGCCGGAGCCTTCGGTCACTACGTTTTGGATTTCACGCCCATGTGTTCGCTGTGGGAGACGATTGCTCCGGTGATTTCGGCGGTGATGCTCGCGTTGTGGGCGTTCGCTGGCATCCGCATTTTGCTGAGTGCGTGAGGTAGGTATGCAAGTTGGCTTTCTGGACTGGCTGCGGGATCTGTTGTTGTGGGTGCCCAAGATGATATGGCAGGGGATGTTGGAGGCCCTTTCGGCGCTCTTGCATTCGATTCCGGTGCCTTCGTGGTTGGCGAGTGCCGGCGGGTGGTTCTCGGGCTTGCCGTCCGGCGTGGTGTATTTCTCGCAGGCGCTGGAGATTCCGACAGGTCTGACGATTGTGCTGGCGGCGTTCGTGCTGCGTTTTTTGATCCGGCGCATTCCGCTGATCGGTTGATCGGTGTCGATTTTTGCGTATACCGGGCTTCCCGGCTCGGGTAAGACCTATGACGTGGTGGCGAATCAGATACTGCCTGCTCTCAAGGCGGGGCGGCACGTTGTTACGAACATCCCGCTCCATATGGTGGAGATTCGTGCTCTCGTGCCCGCCGCGTTGTTGTCAGAGTTTCCTACGGAGCAGGTGCAGTCGTCGCCGGAGTTGATTGATCAGTACGCTGCGCCTGGCTGCGTGCTTGTGCTCGATGAGGTCTGGCGGTTGTGGCCGTCAGGGGTGCAGGCGAAGAATGTTCCCGAGCCGTTCCGCAAGTTGCTGGCTGAGCATCGTCACATGGTCGATGAGCATGGCAACGCTATGCAGATAGTGCTGTTAACTCAGGACCTGGCGCAGATTGGTGCGTTTGCCCGCCAGCTAGTTGAAAACACTTTTCACCATACAAAGCTGACTCACGTTGGTACGTCGGGTTCGTATCGTATTGACGTGTATCAAGGTCCGGTGTCGGGGCCGAATCCGCCGCGGCAAAGTCGGCTGCGGGAGATTTTCGGGCGCTACGATCCGGCCATATTCAAGTTGTACGTGTCGCACACCATGAGCCGTTCGGAGTCCGCCGGTGCGAACGAGACGAGCGTCGATGCGCGTGCGAACGTGTGGAAGCGGCCTGGTATTTGGGTGGGCTTGGTGGCCTGCATAGCGGCGTTGGTGTTTGGTCTTGTGCATTTCCGGCACGGGCTGATGTCGAAGCAACCGCGCGCTGGTCATCGTGGCTCGCCTGGAAGGGCCGGCGGTGTGCTTGGCGTTGTAGGGAGGCCGGCGGCCGCGCCGGGTCACGCCTGGCGGATCGCGATTGATATTCCGGAATCGAATTACACGTTGCTGACGGATGGTCAGGTGGTGACTCAGGTTCGGCCGCCGGATTCCTGTGATCGGACGATTGACGGGTTCGTGCTCTGTCACTGGCACGGCCAGGACATCAGTGGCGAGTTCTGGACGCTACCTCCACCTGCGCCGATCCTTGCGGCGGGGCCGGATACAACATCGCCCTAAGGCTCGCGGCGTCGTAGCGCGCGGCGGCCTTCACAAAGTGCAGTGGAATTCCTGCGCTTGCGAGCGTTGCTCGTTTGGTTTCGTCGCTGCGTATCCGGTCGGCGCGGTTGTGTGATTTGTCGTTGAGCTCGATGGCAGCCACGGGCCTGGTCGTCGTCTTTTCTACGACGACGAAGTCGATGTGCTTCTGGATGATGGCGTTGCGGCCAGTCCAGTGCGTCGGTTGCGCAATGTCGATGAGGCGTACTTTCGGGGCGACGAAGTGCGCGGGTTCGAGGGCGGCTTGCAAGTGCGCCAGGAACGCCAGCTCCCCGCGCGTACATAGCGGTGTTGCCGTGTATTGGTGGCGCGGCCGGCGTCGGGCAAGTACTCGCGCTGTCGCGGCTAGGACGGCTCCTAGGATGAGTAGCGTGATGGTGAGGGCGGAGGTGGTTGTCATTCCGGGATCCTCGGCCCTGGTCCTGAGCCGGCGCTATGAATCTCGTCACGGCTCGGGGCGTAGCCGAAAGGCCCCGGCGCTTGGCCGGGGCCGGAACTGCTAGAGGGGGATCGGAGCGATCGCCGTGAGTGCCGTGTATGCGTTTTCGGCTTGGGCGGACCAGTACGCGCGTTCCTCGTCGTCTTTTGCTTGACGTATGGCATCGAGGCATGAGCGATGCCACATGTGCAGGGCGGCGCTCACGGTCAACAGTTCGTTGTCGCTAAACCGGATTTGGGTTTTTTTCTTCATCTTCGGCTCCTGTCTTGTGCCGGGCGGGATTGCCCTCGCGGTGGTCGGGCAATCCCGCCCGGCACGGGAGCCGAAGATGGGGAATAAAAGCGGACATGTTGTCCGCTCCTTAGAGGTTCGGGTGCGGTGGGTTGCGCGGGCCGTGACAGGGTTGTTAGCTGGCGCGGTTCGCGCTCTGCGGGACGTGCGGCCAGTAGCTCGCGCTCGAGCTCGTGGCGCAGGTCGTGGAGGTATTCCAAGGCCCGGACGTGCTCCGGCGCCCATCCTCTGGTGGCGGAGCCTAGCGGGTCGTATAAGCGGCCTCGTACGATTTGCCAGCCACGCCATGCGTGGTCGAGGGAACCTAGGTCGCCGGCCAGGACTAGGCGCGCCAGGTCGTTTCGGTGTGTGGTGGTGCCCTGGGTTGTCCAGCGTCTGGCGGTCCGTCGCGAGACTCCAAAAATGCGCTGGTAGTCCGAAGGGAGGATGTAAGCGTCGTGCTGTTTCTTCATGGCAGTTGACAGGCTGCCAGCGCCGTCGCATGATCGTCATGCGTGATGTTACATAATATACATTATGCGAACTACGTTAAGTGGCGATGCCCTTGACGTTGCTCGGCTTCGGACCGACGCTGCATCCCCCGGCAGCTCACTTCCAGGCCAGCTTGTCTTTTTGGTTCTAAAAGAACACTAATATCAGTTGGTTATTGAATCTTCCAAGAAACTCCCTGATGAGTCTGCATTGAAATCACCCACAGCACCCAGCCGCGCTGTGCTGCTGCGCATGCTGCAGAGGGATGTGCCGCCGAATGTCTTCAACCCCTGGGTGCAGCGGGATGCGCTGACGGATTTACCGGCCGCCGCAGCCGCAGCGCGTCTGCGCCGGCTTGCCGCGCATCTGGCCACCGAGGCCCGCTGCGTGCTGGTTGGCGAGGCAGCCGGCTACCAGGGCTGCAAGGTTTCAGGCATCGCCTTTACCAGCGAGCGGCTGATTATCGAGGGCGGCATCCCGCGGGTGGCCGTGGCAACGGGTACGCGACTGTCCTTGCGCCCCCGACCGTGGAGCGAGCCGTCGGCCACCACGGTATGGAAAACACTGCACGAGCTCGGCATCGCGAGCTGCACGGTGCTGTGGAACGCGTATCCCTGGCATCCGCACCGCCCCGGCGAACCTCACTCGAACCGCGCGCCGACCCGCGCGGAACTGCAGGCCGGATTGCCGGTTCTTGCCTCCCTGCTGCGGCTCTTTCCCCAGGCGCGGGTCTTCGCGGTGGGTCGCCACGCGGGCCATTCACTGGCGATGCTGGCAGTCGATGCGGTGGTGCTGCGCCACCCGTCGATGGGCGGCGCGGCGACCTTCGCGCGCCAGCTGCGCGAGCAGCTGCGCCGGGATTCCGCCGCAACGGGCGGGGCCGCGGTCTGATCCGGCTTGCTACTCTTCGCGCGTGGAATCCATCCTCTCCCTGTACGGACTGGCCTCGGCCATCGGCCTGGGCCTGCTGATCGGCGCGGTGCGCGAGCGGGCGCAGCCTGATCCGCTGCACACGGTTGCCGGCGTGCGCACCCATCTGATGGTGGCGCTGGCGGGCGCGCTTGGCGCGGCGCTTGGCACTGCCGTCCTGGTGGCGGTGCTGGTGCTGGTCGGGGCTCTGGCGGTCGTGAGTTACTGGAAATACAGCGACACCGACCCCGCGCTGAGCGGGGAAGTGGCTCTGCCGGTCACCGCCCTGCTTGCGGCGCTCGCCTATTCCCATCCCGGCCTGGCGGCGGGGCTGGCTGTGGTGGTGGCCGGTGCGCTGTTCGCCAAGCGGCCGCTGCACCAGCTGGTGCGCGAACGCGTCAGCGAACCGGAACTGCGCGATGCGCTGCTGCTGGCCGGCGCCGCCCTGGTGATCCTGCCGCTGTTGCCGGATCGGGCGGTGGATCCCTGGGGAGTGCTGGTTCCTGCGCGATTGTGGCGCCTGGTCGTGCTGATCATGGCGGTGGGCATGGCCGGACACGTGACAGCACGCATCGTCGGGGTGCGCTTCGGCCTGCCACTGGCGGGATTTCTGGCCGGGTTCGCCTCCTCAACGGCGGCGGTCGCCGGATTCGGGCAACGCGCGCGTGATGATTCGTCGCGGGTGGCCCCTTCGGTCACCGGCGCACTGTTCGCAAGCCTGGGTTCACTGGTCCTGTTCGCGGCGGTGGTCGGCGCCGCCTCGCCGGCGTTGCTGCGCGTGTCCGCGCTGGGTCTGGTGGCCGCCGGCCTGATGCTGGTGCTGATCGGGCTGCCCGGGGTGCTGCGGAGTGCCACCGGCGATGGGCTGCCGGAAGTCGGCGGCGCGCGTGCATTCCAGCTCAGCCAGGCGCTGCTGCTGGTCGGGCTGATCGCGGTGCTGTTGCTGCTGTCGGCATTGCTGCGCAGCCGCTTCGGCACCGGCGGCGCCGTGATCGCGGCGGCGGTGGTGTCCGTGGCCGAAGTGCATGCCGCGGCGGCAAGCCTGTCGCAGCTCGCCGCCGGTGGGCAGCTGCAGCTGCTCACCGCCGCGTGGGGCCTGGTGCTGCTGCTGGCGGTGGCCGGGGCGGCCAAGACGGCACTGGCCTTTGCCAGCGGCGGCACGGCCTATGGCCTGCGGGTCGGCGTGGGACTGATCGCGTCCCCCGCGGCGTTTGCCGCGGTGCTGGCCGGGATCCGGCTGATCTGAGATCTTCGCCAGTCGCCAAATATTCACTTGCCCGCATGCGGTGCAGGTGTATATTCGGCCCCTACCCCCTTGACTCTAAAAGGGGTTTTGTTGGTGCAATCTTCAGGTGCTACTTGAAGTAACCCGGATAACAAGAACCATCCAAAAAACTGGACCGGAAGCCATGAACGACACCATCGAACATCTGCAGCAGGCGACGCTGCGGCTCTCCCAGGAAGGCTCACTGAAGGATCGTCTGGCCGATGCCTATGCCGAGCATCTGCTGGACATCGACGCCCGCGCATTGCCGGATACGCTGCGCGCAGACTTCGAGGCGCTGCATTCGGCCATGCACAGTGCGATACCGCAGCCGCGCGAAAGCGTGATCCGCGCCTCGGTGCGCAAGATGTCCATTGCCGAGGTGCGCGCGCATGCGGCGCTGGTGGTGCGCGTGTTCGCCGTGCTGGCGCGCAGCGGGCCTGCCGTCGCGCCATTGCGCGCCACGCGCCCCGTGGCGATGACTGCGGTTCCGTCGCTGTTCGCCGAAGCCTGAGACATCGGCTCCGCCGCGCGGCGGATCAGTCCAGCTTGAAGTCCTTGAAGTCGTCGGGGTTGAACTCGACCGAATCGAAACGCGCGGTGTTTTCGCCGCGCGCCAGCATCCGGATCGAATCCACCATGCGGCGCTCGTTCCAGTCGCCGTTGTCGTCGGCGCGGTCCAGCAGCAGCCGGGGAATTTCCTGGCGCGTTCCGAAGAAGCCCATCAGCAGTACCGGCTTGCGCTGCGATTGCGCGTAGTTCATCTGGAAGATGGTCAGGTCCGGGCTGGCGGAGTACAGGCTCGCCAGCGCGACCACGATCTCGGCGGCATCGATCTGCCGGCGCAGATCCGCGCGCACGCTTTCGGTGTCGACCTTGGCCGGCGGCACGTCGGGAGTGCTGGTATTGCGGTAGAAGAAATTGTTGGCACTCTCCAGATATTCGAAGACCCGCACGTAGTCGTCGGAATCATGCCAGTTGTGCGTCACGAACACGCGGATGGGATTCTGCTGCGACATACGCGGCCCAGTGTAGCGCAACACCCGATAGACTAGGCTGGTTGCGGTTCCGCCCGCGGGAGTCCCGTTTGCGCCTGGTCCTGTACAACATCCGCTATGCCACGGGCACCGGTCCGGCCTTCCACCTGCCGCTGCCCGGCGCCGGTTACCTGCGCAGCAACCGCCGCGTGCTGGCCGGTCTGACCGAATTCCTGCGCCGCCAGGATGCCGATCTCATCGGGCTGGTGGAGATCGACACCGGTTCGGTGCGTTCCGGCATGGTCAACCAGGCCGAGTTCATCGCCACCAGCCTGGGACATTTCTCCGCCTACCAGTGCAAGTACGGCACCTCCTCGGTGAACAACTTCCTGCCGATCGTGCGCAAGCAGGCCAATGCCTTCCTCGCGGCCCCGCGCGTGCATGGCGAGCGCTTCCATTACTTCGATTCCGGCATCAAGCGGCTGATCATCGAGCTGGAGCTGGACGACGTGTCGCTGTTCCTGGTGCACCTGTCGATCAAGTATCGCCACCGGCAGTACCAGCTGCGCTACCTGCACGAGCTGGTGGAGAAATCCACCAAGCCGGTGATCGTGGCCGGCGACTTCAACACCTTCTGGGGCACGCATGAGCTGTACCTGTTCATGCGCGCGGCGCGGCTGCGCAGCGCCAATACGCGCAGCCTGCCCACCTATCCGGCGCACGCGCCGCGCACGGAACTGGATTTCGTGCTGGTGGGCGAGCAGATCGAGGTCACCGGCTTCAGCGTGCCGGATATCCGCCTGTCGGATCACCGGCCGCTGATCTGCGATTTCCAGGTGCGCAAGGAGTAGATCATGAGCGCTGCGGCCTGGACCTACCGGCAGGATGACGGCATCGGCGTGCTGACCCTGGATGTGCCGGAGAAGTCGGCCAACACGCTTGGCGGAGCAGTGCTGCGCGAGCTGGGCACCGTGCTCGCGGCCATCGAGAAGGCGCCGCCACGCGGCCTGGTCCTGCGCTCCGGCAAACCCGGCGGGTTCATCGCCGGCGCCGACATCAACGAATTCACGACCTTCGGCTCGGTGGAAGAGGCGCTGGCAGCGGTGCGGCTGGGCCAGGGCCTGTGCGACCGGCTCGCCGCGCTGCCCTGCCCCACGGTCGCGCTGCTGCAGGGGTTCGCGCTGGGTGGTGGCATGGAACTGGCGCTGGCGTGCCGCTATCGCGTGGGCGTGGACGACGGCAGGCTCACGCTGGGCCTGCCGGAGGTGCAGCTCGGCATCCATCCAGGGTTCGGCGGCACCGTGCGCCTGGTGCGCTTGATCGGCGTGCGGCCGGCGATGGACATGATGCTCACCGGCAAGAACATCCGCGGCGCGCGCGCGCTGCGGCTCGGGCTCGTCGATCGCTACGTGCGCGCCGAGCGCGCCGATGCCACCGCGCGGGAGCTGCTCGAACGCCGTCCCGCGCCACATCGCCCGCGCCTGCTCGAGCGGCTGCTGTCGCTGGGGCTGGTGCGGCCCCTGATCGTGCCGGAACTGCGCCGGCAGGTGGCGCGGCGCGTGCGGCAGGAACACTACCCGGCGCCCTACGCCATCGTCGAGCTGTGGGCGAAACACGGCGCGCGCGGACGCGCCGCCTTCGAGGCCGAGGCGCGTTCCATCGCGCATCTCTTCCGCACCGACACCGCGCGCAACCTGGTGCGCGTGTTCCTGCTGCAGGAGCGCCTGAAGTCGCTCGGAGGCCGGCCTGCCGCCGGCCTGCCGCAAGTCCAGCACGTGCACGTGGTCGGTGCCGGCCTGATGGGTGGGGACATCGCCGCCTGGTGCGCGCTGCGCGGCTACACCGTGAGCCTGCAGGATCGCACCGCCGAGTACGTGGCGCCGGCGCTGCAGCGGGCGGCCGAACTGTTCGCGAAGCGCGTTCCCGATGAAGCCGAGCGCGCCGCGACCAGCGCGCGGCTGGTCGCTGATGTCGCCGGCGCGCAGGTGGGTGCCGCCGACCTGGTCATCGAGGCGATATTCGAGGACCTGCAGGCCAAGCGCGCGCTGTACGCCGCGCTGCTGCCGCGCATGAAAGCGCAGGCCGTGCTGGCGACCAACACCTCCAGCCTGGTGCTGGAATCGCTGGCGGAAGGAATGGCCGATGCGGGGCGGTTCGTCGGTCTGCACTTCTTCAACCCGGTGGCGCAGATGCCGCTGGTGGAGATCATCCACAGCGGCGCCACGCGGCCCGAAGTGCTCGCGGTGGCTGCGGCATTCGTGCGGCGCATCGACAAGTTGCCGCTGCCATGCCGCAGTTCACCCGGTTTCCTGGTCAACCGGGTGCTGATCCCCTACATGCAGGAAGGCATGATCGCCGTGGAACAGGGGATTGCGCCGGAGATTGTCGACGCTGCGGCCGTGCAGTTCGGCATGCCCATGGGTCCGGTGGAACTGGCCGACGTGGTGGGGCTCGATGTGTGCAAGCACGTCGGGGAAATCATCGGCAGCGCACTCGGCAGGCAGCCACCGCTGCCGCTGGCGCGCATCGAGGCACTGGTGGCCGCGAGGCAATACGGTCGCAAGAGCGGCCAGGGTTACTACCGCTGGGTGGACGGCAAGGCGGTCAAGCAACCGGTGGATCCGGCCAGTGTCAGTGCGCAGCTGACGGATCGCCTGATGCTGACCTTTGCCAACGAAAGCGTCGCCTGCCTGCGCGAGCAGATCGTGGCCGATGCCGATCTGGTGGATGCCGGAGTGATCTTCGGCGCCGGTTTCGCGCCGTTCCGCGGCGGCCCGATCACCTGGGCCCGCAAGGAGGGCCCCGCCCGGCTGCGCGAGCGGCTCCGCCAACTCGAGCTGCAACACGGTTCACGCTTTGCCCCGGACGCCGGCTGGAGCACCTTGTAGGGCGTGCTACCATCCTCGTGAAATCCAGCGGCCCGAGGCGTTTTCGCGAGGAGCGGTTGTCGTGACACTGAGTCAGGGTCGTCCGGTCGATGTGGCGCTGCTGCGCCGCTTTGCGCCGCTCGATGGCTTGAAGAAGGAAAACCAGGCCGCGCTGGCCCGCAAGGTATTCGTCAAGGAAATGGACGCCGGGCGGCTGCTGTTCAAGCAGGGCGACCAGGACAAGCGCGTGATCTGGGTGGTCTCGGGCACCGTGGAACTGCGCGAGGACGACCGCACCATCGGGGTGATCCGCGGCGGCACTCCCGAGGCGCGCAACCCGCTGACCACCAAGCCGCTGCGCGAGTTCTCGGCGCGTGCCATGGACCAGGTGGAATACCTCTCCATCGACAGCGAGCTGCTGGACGTGATGATCACCTGGGACCAGACCGGCACCTACGAGGTGGCTGAGCTGCAGACGCAGTTCCAGAATGCCGAAGGCGACGACTGGATGACCACGCTGCTGCAGAGCCGTGCCATGCAGCGCATTCCGCCGGCCAACATCCAGGCCATCTTCCTGCGCATGCAGCGCATGCCGCACCGCGCCGGCGACGTGATCATCAGCCAGGGTGCCGAGGGTGACTACTTCTACTGCATCGTCAGCGGGCGCTGCCTGGTGACCCGCGAAACCCCGCTGAACAAGGATGGCATCCGGCTGGCCGAGCTCGGCGTGGGCGACACCTTCGGCGAGGAGGCGCTGATCTCCGAAGCCAAGCGCAATGCCACGGTGACCATGCTCACCGATGGCGTGCTGATGCGGCTGGGCAAGGCCGATTTCCGCGAACTGATGACCGAGCCGCTGCAGCGCTGGGTCACGCCATCCGAGGCGGAGGCCATGGTCATCACCCGGCGCGCGGTGTGGCTCGACGTGCGCCTGCCTTCGGAGTTCCAGAACCTCGCGGTCGAGGGCGCGATCAACGTGCCGCTGTATTTCATCCGGCTGAAGCTCTCGACGCTCGACAAGGGCCGCCCCTACATCGTGTACTGCGACACCGGGCGGCGCAGTTCCGCGGCGGCATTCATCCTGGTGGAGCGCGGCTTCGACGCCTATGTGCTGAAAGGGGGCCTTGCCTCGATGGAGCGCGGGCTCACGCGCGGCACCACCGGCTGAGCTACATCGTGTGGGTCGGCTTCTCGCCGGCCATGGCGCCCGCCAGGTAATTCTCGATCTTCTTCTGCGTCTGGCCGCGATCTTGTTCGCTGAACTGCACGCCGATGCCCGCGGTGCGCTTGCCCTGCGCGCCGCGCGGAGTCAGCCAGATGACGCGGCCGGCCACCGGCAGCTTCTCGTCCTCGCCCATCAGGTTCAGCAGCATGAATACCTCATCGCCGAGGTGGTAGTTGCTGTTGGTGGGGATGAACAGGCCGCCGTTCTTCACGAACGGCATGTAGGCCATGTAGAGCGCGCTCTTGTCCTTGATGGTGAGCGTCAGCAGCCCGGGCTTGTTGATGCCGGAGCGGGAAGTCGAATCTTTGTGCGCCATGGAAATGCCGATCCTACCTGCTTTGGCCCGCCCCTGCGCTGTCCAGGCGCCAGAACTGCCGCTCCAGCGCGAGCGGGCGGTTGAGTGCCGCGCCGGCGAGCTGGCGCTGCAGTTCGCCCAGCTCCTGCAGCAGCCGTAACGTACCGGCGACACCGATACCGGCGGGGTTCCCCTGGGAGCCGGTGCCCCCGGCCAGCAGTTCCGCCGTCAGGCAGTTCTCCAGGCCCCGCAGTCGCAGCGGCAATTCGTCCCTGGCCCAGCCCTCGGCGGTGCGGATCACGTCGATGCGGCCCCGCTGGGCGTCGGCGAGCAGGCGGCGGATATCCGCGCGGATGGAAAGCAGATGGGGTACGTCCGCTTCCAGCGCCTCGAGGGGCGCGATGCCCAGCATCTCCAGCACGGCCGGCCAGTCCTGGCGGTGCGCGGGCTTTTCCGCCGCGAGGAAATCCAGCGCGGCGGTGCGGTCCGGCGCCGGCACGGACAGTCGCTGGCAGCGGCTGCGGATGGTGGCCGGCAGCAGCGACGGGATGGTGGTGAGCAGGAGCAGGTGCGCGTCGGCGCGCGGTTCTTCCAGGGTCTTCAGCAACGCGTTGGCCGCGTTGCGGTTGAGGGCATCGGCCGGCACCAGCGCCACCACCGTGCCGCGACCTTCGTAGCTCGACAATGCAAGCTGTGCGGCCAGGTCCCGCACCTGGTCGACGGAGATCTGGCCCAGCCTGGACTCGGCATCCGGACCGATGATGGCGAAATCCGGGTGCTCCCCGGTGGCCACACGCCGGCATTGACTGCAGCGTCCACAGGGCGGATTGGCGTCGGTGCAGAAGCGCAGCTGCGCGAAGTGCCGCAGCAGCACCGGCGCGCCGATGCCCGGCGCCGCGTGGAGCAGCAGCGCCGGGGGCAGGCGCCCGGCTGCGCGCGCTGCCGCGAGCCTGGCGGCCGCCGGCTCCAGCCAGGGATACAGCTTCACGCCGTCTCCATGTGGCGCAGCGCCTCGGCAAGCAGGGCATCCGGGCTCTGTGTGGCATCCAGCACGCGGAAGCGCCGCGGTTCGCGCCGCGCCAGTTCCAGGTAGCCGGCGCGCACCTGTGCGAAGAACTCCAGCGCCTCGTCCTCGAAGCGATCACCTGCATCGGGCCGCTGCCGCGCCCGGCCCAGGCCGGTGGCGGGCGGCAGGTCCAGTAGCAGCGTGAGGTCCGGAGTCAGCCCGGGGTGCGCGATGGCGGCCAGCGCCTCGATGCTGGCCGCGGCAATGCCCCGCCCGGCGCCCTGGTAGGCGCGCGTGGCGTCGGTGAAACGGTCGCACAGCACCCACTCGCCGCGGGCCAGCGCCGGTTCGATGCGCTGTGCCACGTGCGCGGCGCGCGCGGCGAACATCAGCAGCAGTTCGGCCACCGCCGGCATGCTGTCGGCGCGGCGGCCCAGCGCCACGCTGCGGATTTCCTCTGCCAGCGGCGTGCCGCCGGGCTCGCGGGTGGCGCACACCACCCTGCCCTGCGCGGCCAGCGCGGCGACCAGGCCGCGTTGCAGGCTCGACTTGCCCGCGCCCTCGATGCCCTCCAGCGTGATGAAACGCCCGCGTGTCATGGTTTCTTCGCCGGCGCAGGTGGCGGTGGCACCGGCTGCTCCTGCGGCTGCTCATCCAGCAGCGAAGTGGCGTGCAAACGCTCCAGGTAGCGCTTCAGCGCGCGATTGTGCTCGGCATAGGTCGCGGAGAAGAAGTGTCCGCCGCTGCCGTCGCCCATGGCCACGAAGAACAGCGCGTCGGTTTTCTCCGGATTCACCGCCGCGATGATGGATTCACGCCCGGGCAATGCGATAGGCGTGGGTGGCAGGCCGCTACGCGTGTAGGTGTTGTAGGGCGTGTCCGTGGTCAGGTCGCGTTTGCGGATGTTGCCATCGTAGTGATCGCGGATGCCGTAGATCACCGTCGGATCGGACTGCAGCCGCATGCCCATGCGCAGGCGGTTGATATAGACACCGGCCACGCGCGAGCGCTCGCTGGCAAGACCGGTTTCCTTCTCCACGATGGAGGCCAGCGTCAGCGCCTCGTCGGGCGTGGCCAGTGGCAGGCCCGGCTGGCGTGCGGCCCAGGCCTCCTGCAGGTTCTTCTTCTGCGCTTCGAAGGCCATGCGCAGCACCTGCAGGTCGGTGGTGGCACCGGCCGCATAGGAATAAGTGTCCGGGGCGAAGCGGCCCTCGGCGGCGACGCCGGGCTCGCCCAGCTGCGCCATGATGTCGGCGTCGCTGCGCCCGTCGAGCGTGTGGCGCAATTCAGGGGCGCCGGCGAGCAGCGCCCGCATCTGCGCCACTGTCCAGCCCTCGACGATGGTGACCTGCGCCATCAGCACCTTGCCTTCCACCAGCTGGTGCAGGATTTCCAGCGGGGTGCGACCGGGCTCGACGCGGTAGCGGCCGGCCTGGATGCCCCGCCCTTCCAGCAACCCGGGCCGCAGGTAGCGCAGATACCATTCCAGGTAGCGGGCATTGGTCACCAGCTGCTTCTGCTGCAGCAGCCGCAGCACGCTGCGCAGGCTCGAGCCGAGCTGTACCTCGAATTCCTGCGTGGCGGTGGCTGCGCCGGGCCGGGTGGCCGAGGCGTCGACCTGGGCCTTCAGCCACCATGCGGCACCGGCCGCCGCGAGCAGTGCCAGCAGCAGCAGGCCGACGACGATGCGGCTAGTCTTCAATGTCTGCCACCGCTGCCGCGAGTGCGGCGAACCGTGAGCTGCGCGAAAGGCGGCGCCCGTCCAGTTCGTCGGCGCTCACCAGTCCCAGGCGTGCATTGCTCAATGCCACGGCATCGGCCCGCGCCAGCACGTCGAAGGGCAGTTCCGCCACGCGCACCGCCATAGAGGCGCGGGCCGCCGCCTGCAGCACTGCCGTGCGCATCACGCCGGCGACGCCGCAGCGATCGACGGCGGGGGTCACCAGTTCACCGTCCAGTTCCAGGAACACATTGCTCATGGTGCCCGAGACCAGCAGTCCCGAGCTACTGGCCATCAGGCCCTCGAAGGCCCCGGTGCCGGCCAGGGCCTGCCGCGCCAGCACCTGCTCCAGGCGGTTGCAGTGTTTCAGTCCCGCGAGCTCCGGATTCTCGCCGAGACGGTTGCGCAGCGAGCACAGCCGCAGCGGCGCTGTCACCCCGGCGGCCGGCGCTGCCGCGAACACGGCGAGGATCACCGTGGCCTGCTCGTTGCCGGTGGCGGCGTAGCCGCGCGCCTGCGCGATGCCGCGCGTGAGCTGCAGTCGCAGCAGCGCCTCCCCATGGCCGGCCGCGCGCTGCCGCGCTTCATCCCACACGCGCGGCAGGTCCGCCTGGATGGCAAGCCGCCGGCAGCCTTCCGCCAGCCTGGCACGATGCAGCGTCTCGAAACGGATGCGCCCGTCGCGGACCAGCATGGTCTCGAACAGGCCATCGCCGTACTGCAGCCCGTGGTCCAGTGGCCAGCCCGCGGTGCTGGGCTCGTGGTTCACCAGCAGTTCGAGCAGCCCGTTCATCCTGCCAGCGCCAGCACCAGGCCGCGGGCCTTGGCGCGCGATTCGGCCAGCTCGCGCTGCGGATCCGAATCCGCGACGACGCCGGCGCCGGCCCGGAACTCCAGCTGCCGCCCGTACAGCGACATGGTGCGGATCAGGATGTTGAAGTCCCCCGAGCCATCGTGGTTCAGGTAACCCAGCGTGCCGGTGTACGGACCGCGTGGTTCGTTCTCCAGCTCGGCAATGATCTGCATGCAGCGCACCTTGGGCACGCCGGTGATGGTGCCACCGGGGAACACGGCGCGCAGCGCCTGCAGCGGCGACACGCCGGCCCGCAGTTCGCCGGTGACATTGGAGACGATGTGATGCACATGGGCATAGGTCTCCACCGCCATGTATTCATCCACCCGCACGCTGCCGCCGGTGGCGACGCGACCCAGGTCGTTGCGCGCCAGGTCGATGAGCATGATGTGTTCGGCGCGCTCCTTGGGATGCGCGACCAGCGCCGCGGCGAGCTGCTGGTCCTCGCTGGCACTGGCGCCGCGCGGATACGTGCCGGCGATGGGCCGCGTATCCAGGCGCTGGTCGCGGATGCGCAGCAGGCGCTCCGGCGAGGAGGACAGCACCGCGAACTCGCCGAACTGCGCGAATGCCGCAAATGGCGCCGGGTTGGCGTCGCGCAGCCGCTGGTACAGCGTCGCGGCCGGCAGGGTCTGTGGCAATTCGGTGCGCCAGGGCCGGGACAGGTTGGCCTGGTAGATGTCGCCGGCACGGATGTACTCCTGCGCGCGCAGGACGCGCCGCAGGTAGGCCTCCGGTGCCTCCTCGCGTGGCACCACGTCGACGCGCGCGGCGGGATCCGCTGCGGCGGCGGCGCCGGCGAGGTCGGCGAGAATCTGCTGCCGCTCCATGCGGCCGACGGCGGGTTCGGTCACCAGCCAGCCGGCGCCGTCCGCATCGCTGACCAGCGCGGCCGGGACGCGCAGCGCCACCGCCACCGGGCGCGCGTCGGCGAAGCTGGCCGCGGGCCAGTAATCGCGCAGCGCCGGTTCGATCTCCAGCGCCAGCTCATAGCCGAGGTACACGAACCAGCCGCCGCCGAACAGCTGCGCGGCGGGTCGTGGCGCCGCGCCGGCGGCCGCGGCGCGCCAGTGTGCATCGAGTGCATCGAGGAATCCCGCGGTGGGCAGCGCGGGCAGGTCGCCCGACACGTGCAGGCCGCCGCGCGCATCCAGCCAGATCACCCCGCGTGGCAGTGCCGCCAGCAGCGAGTGGCGCGACAGCGCGCCCTGCGCGGCGCTGTCCAGCAGCACCGGATAGCGCTGCGGATGCAGGGCGGCAAGCCGCAGCAGCACGCCCGGCGCGATCTCCACCCTTTCGATGTGCAGTGACGGCGCGGTCATGGCGCCCGCCCGCTCAGGTCAGCCGGTGAAGCGCTTCAGCGCCAGCGTGCCGTTGGTGCCGCCGAAGCCGAAGGAATTGGACAGCACGGCGTCGATGCGCATCTGCCGGGCCGTCAGCGGCACGTAATCCAGGTCGCAACCCTCGCCCGCGTTGTGCAGGTTGATGGTCGGCGGGGCGACCTGGTCGCGGATGGCGAGTGCCGAGAAGATGGCTTCCACCACGCCGGCGGCGCCCAGCAGGTGGCCGGTGACCGACTTGGTGGAGCTGATTGCCACCTGCCGCGCCGTCTCGCCCAGCGCACCCTTGATCGCCAGCGTCTCGGCCACGTCGCCCAGCTGCGTGGAGGTGGCGTGCGCGTTCACGTACTGCACGTCGGCCGGATTCAGGCCGGCATCGCGCATCGCGGCCTGCATCGCGCGCCGTGCGCCGTTGCCGTCCTCGGGTGGCGCGGTGATGTGATGTGCGTCACCGCTCATGCCGAAGCCCGCCACCTCGGCATAGATGCGTGCGCCGCGGCGCCGCGCGTGCTCCAGTTCTTCCAGCACCATCGCGCCACCGCCGTCGCCCAGCACGAAGCCGTCGCGGTCGCGGTCCCACGGCCGGCTGGCCTCGGTGGGCGCCTCGTTGCGCGTGGACAGCGCCTTGGCCTGGCAGAACCCGCCGACACCCATCGCACAGGTCGCCATCTCGGCGCCGCCGGCAAGGATGATGTCGGCATCGCCGTACTGGATGGTGCGCATGGCGACGCCGACGGCATGCGTGGAGGTGGTGCAGGCGGTGACCACGCCGAGGTTCGGGCCGCGCAGGCCGAAGCGGATCGACAGGTGCCCGGAGATCATGTTGATGATGGTCGAGGGCACGAAGAACGGCGAGATCTTGCGCGGACTGTTCGCCTCCAGGAAGGCGATGTGCTCCTCCTCGATCGTCGCCAGGCCGCCGATGCCCGACCCCATCACCACTCCGGCGCGGTCCAGGTCGACCTGCGCGGTGTCCAGGCCCGAATCCGCCATGGCTTCCACGCCCGCGGCGATGCCGTAGTGCATGAAGGTATCCATGCGGCGGGCCTCCTTGGCAGAGAGGTACTTCTCCAGCTCGAAGCCCTGCACCGCGCCGCCGAAGCGGCACGGGAAGTCGGTGACGTCGAACCGCGTGATCGGTGCGATGCCGCTGACGCCCTGGACGACGTTGGACCAGGCACCCTCGAGGGTGCTGCCCACTGGCGAAATGATGCCCAGTCCCGTGACGACTACGCGACGCTTGCTCAAAAGAGGCAGCTCCGGAGGATGGTGGAATGGGTGCCGGCGGATCCGGCGGCTGCGCGGCGGGTCACCCGGCCGCGCATGCGGTGCATCAGCGGCCGATCAGGTCTTGGCGCGCCGCTCGTTGATGTAGTTGATGGCCTGCTGGACGGTCGTGATCTTCTCGGCCTCTTCATCCGGGATTTCGATCTCGAATTCCTCCTCGAGGGCCATCACCAGCTCGACCGTATCCAGCGAGTCAGCGCCGAGGTCATCGACGAATGACGCGTCGCTCGTCACCTGCTCGGCCTTGACGCCCAGCTGCTCGGCAACGATGGCTTTGACTTGGCTTTCGACGCTGCTCATCTGTGTTTAATCCTCAAGGTTGTTACCGTTATGGCCCGTCGGGTGGGCGGATGGGGCGCGTATTGTAGGGGAAGCAAGGTACGCATGCCACAGAATTTCCACATTGGGTTGGATCACAAGTTGTTGTTTTTACTGCACTAATGACTCACCGGACTGCTCGCCCCGCCGGCCTTCACGGCATCAGCATGCCGCCGTTGACCGAGAGGGTCTGACCGGTGATGTAGGCGGCGGCCGGCGCCGCCAGGAAAGCCACCGCGGCGGCGATTTCCTCCGCAGTTCCGAGGCGTCCGGCGGGAATCTGCGCCAGCAGTGCGGCTTTCTGGGCCTCCGGCAGCACGCGCGTCATGTCGGTGTCGATGAAGCCCGGCGCCACCGCGTTCACGGTGATGTTGCGCGAAGCCAACTCGCGCGCCATGGACTTGGTCAGCCCGATGACGCCGGCCTTGGCCGCGGCGTAGTTGACCTGTCCCGCGTTGCCCATCAGCCCCACCACCGAGGTGATGTTGATGATGCGGCCGCGCCGCTCCTTCATCATGCGTCTCACGCACAGCTTGGAGACGCGGAAGCTGGCGGACAGGTTGGTATCGATGACTGCGTTCCAGTCATCCTCCTTCATCCGCAGCAGCAGCGTGTCGCGCGTGATGGCGGCATTGTTCACCAGGATCGTCGGCAGGTCGCCGGCGGCATCGAGCCGCGCGATCAGCTCCTCCAGCGAGCCCGGCGTGCTGACATTCAGCACCTCACCGCGCCCGCCCGCCGTGGCCAGTGCGGCACTGATCTGCGCGGCGCCTTCGGGGCTGGTTGCCGTGCCGATCACCTTCGCGCCATCGGCGGCCAGCCGCTGCGCGATCGCCCGGCCGATGCCGCGCGAGGCCCCGGTGACCAGCGCCACCTCTCCTTGCAATGCCTGGTTCATGTCATGTCCCGTGTGGCTGGTGCGGTGCCCAGTACGGCTTCCACCGCAGCCGGATCCTGCAGCGCCAGGCACTGCAGGTTGCGGTCGATACGGCGATTGAGACCGGCCAGCACCTTGCCGGGGCCGCATTCGACCAGGGTGGTGGCGCCCTGCGCTGCCAGCGCCTGTACCAGCTCGGTCCAGCGCACCGGGCTGGTGAGCTGGCGGATGAGCAGCGCGCGGATGTCTTCCACACTGTCATGGCGCCGCGCATCGACCGGGCTCCACCAGGGGATGCTCGGGACTCGCAGGGGCGCGGCACGCAATGCGGCCGCGAAGCCGTCGGCGGCCGGCTGCATCAGCGAGCTGTGTGCCGGCACGCTCATCGGCAGCACGATGGTGCGTTTCGCGCCGGCCGCCCGGCAGGCCTCCAGCGCACGCTGCACGGCCGTGGCATGGCCCGCAATCACCGCCTGGCCGGGTGAATTGAAATTGACGGCTTCGACGACTTCGCCCTGTGCGCAAGCCGCGCAGGCCGCGATCACCGCCGCGTCGTCGAGGCCCAGCACCGCGGCGATGGCGCCGGTGCCGGCGGGCACCGCGGCCTGCATGCGCTCGCCACGTTCGCGCACCAGCCGCATGGCGGTGGAGAATTCCAGTGCGCCGGCGGCAACCAGCGCGGCAAATTCGCCCAGGCTGTGGCCCGCCACTGCGTCCGGCGGCGCGCCGCCGGCGTTCTTCCAGTAGCGCCAGGTGGCGATGCCGGCGGCAAGCATGGCCGGCTGCGTGTGCGCAGTTTCGGCGAGCCGCTCCTCCGGACCCTCGCAGGCCAGCTGCCACAGGTCGTAACCCAGCACGGCGGAGCCTTCGGCAAAGGTGTCGGCGATGACGCGATCCTGTGCGGCGAGTTCCGCCAGCATGCCCACGGACTGGGACCCCTGCCCCGGAAACACGAACGCTCGCTGCATCCAGCACCTCTGGAAAAAAAGGCGGTCAGTATAGCCGCTCGTGCCGCGGCCGCAGCAGCACGCCGGCCAGCAATCCGCCTGCCGCGCCGTACAGATGGGAGGCGGTCACCACGGGCCGCCCGGCCATCAAGGGCAGCGGACCGCCGTAATGCTCCCACGCGAGTTTTGCCGCGAGCAGCACGAGGGCGATGAATCCGAGCCGGTCGCCGCTGCGTATCCAGGCCACGCAGCCGCAGGCGAATATGCCGTGCAGCAGCGCCGAGGCACCCACATACCATTGGAGCCCCGGTGCCAGCATCCAGAACCCGGCATCGATGGCCAGCGTGCAAATGAACAGGCCCAGAAGCCATTGCAATGGCGAATAGCTGCGCGCGAACAATGCCCACAGCAATGCCAGCCCCGCGACATTGAGCAGCGCGTGGTGGGCATCCAGGTGTGCCAGGTGGGCGGTCAGCAGGCGCCACCACTGGCCGGCCGCCACCGCGCTGCGCTCGTAGCGCCACGCCGTGCGCAGCGCGTCGCCGCCGGCCAGCGGCGCGAGCAGCGCCACCACGCAAGTCAGCAGAGCGAAACCGTACCGCCCGTCCAGATTGAGCCTGCGTGCAAGACCGGCACTGGTGCGGGCGGTATTCACGGGTGTGCGGAGGTCCTTGCTATGATCGGCGCCGGTTCAACCAGGCAGGTACGCAGTATGACTCGCGGAAGTAGCGCAAGGCAGCGCGGTTTCACCCTGATCGAGATCATGGTTGTGGTGGTCATCATCGGCCTGCTCGCCGCGGTGGTCACCCAGACGCTGATGAGCAACGTCGACAAGGCGAAGGTCGAGAAGGCCAAGCAGGACATCCACGTGCTGGAAGGCGCCCTCGACCTGTACAAGCTGGACAACCAGAACTACCCGACCACCGAGCAGGGCCTGGAGGCGCTGAAGACCAAGCCCGCCGATCCGAACCTCACCAACTACAACGACCAGGGCTACGTGAAGCGCCTCAGCAAGGATCCCTGGGGCTTTCCCTATCATTACGAGAACCCGGGTACGCACGGCGGCGCGTATGACCTGTATTCGCTGGGCGCGGACAACCAGCCCGGCGGGGACAAATACAATGCCGATATCGGCAACTGGAACCTGGACTAGGCGCAGCTTGCCGCAGCGTGGCTTCACGCTGATCGAAATCCTGGTGGTGATGTTGATCATCGGCATCATGGTGGCGGGGGCGCTGTTGTCGGTCGGGGTCGCGCACGGCGATCGCGACCTCGACACCGAGCGGGATCGTTTCCTGGCGCTCACCGACTACATCCGCGAGCAGGCGGCGCTGCAGAGCCGCGAGTTCGGCATCCGCTGTTTCCAGGGTGGCTATGAATTCCTCGTCTACGATGCGCGCACCTCGCAGTGGCAGCGCGAGGAGGACGACCGGCAGATGCGCGCACGGCTGCTGCCCAAGGGCATCGAACTCACGCTCGCGGTGGATGGCCGCAAGATCGTGCTGCCGGCTCAGGACGCGCTGCCGGATGCACTGACCCCGCAGGTGCTGCTGTATTCGAGCGGCGAGCTGAACACCTTCGAGCTCACGTTGCGGCGCGAACCGGTCGGTGCGGGCGTGCGCTTCAAGCCGACCGCGGGCGAGGACAGCATCGAGGCCACCGGGCTGGCGGCCGACGCTGCATGAGTGAGCCGCATCCCCGGCGCCCGCGCGGCTTCACGCTGGTGGAGGTGCTCATCGCGGTCCTGGTGGTCGCACTGGGCATCGGCGCACTGCTGACCACCCTGGCGTCCTCGGCCGATACCGTCGGGCGGTTGCGCGACAAGTCGTTCGCGCAGTGGATTGCGCTGAACCAGATCGCGACGCTGCGCCTGTCGGGCAACCAGCCGGTGGTCGGGGTCACCCATGGCACGCTGGATTACGCCGGCGGGCACTGGCAGTGGGAACAGGAAATCAGCGATCCCGGTGTCGACGGCATCCTGCGCGTGGACGTGCGCGTCGCGCCCCAGGTTCCCGGCAAGGAGCTCGCCGCAGACCAGCCGGCGGACCAGCCCATGCATTCGGTGGGCACGGCGTTCGGCTTCCTGAGCACCTCGGTGGAGCGCCCCAACGGCAGGGATCCGGACTGGAGCATCGCCAGCGCCCTGCAGCGCGGTGGCGGTGGGACCCCGGGCGGCGGCACGCCTGGGGGCGGCACTCCGGGCGGCGGCGTTCCGCAGCAGCCATGAAGAAACACCGCGGCTTCACGCTCATCGAGGTCCTGGTGGCGGTGTTGATCGCCGCGATACTGGCGGTGATGGCGTTCTCCGCCATGCACCAGGCGCTGGAGCATCGCGACCTGATCCGCACCCGCGCCGCACGGCTGATGGCCGTGCAGGCAGCCGTCAGCAGCCTGGTGAAGGATTTCAGCCAGCTCCAGCCCCGCCCGGTGCGTGAGCCGGTCGGTGACGGCTACCAGGCAGCGCTGATCGGGGCGACGGCCGCGAGCCCGGAGGTGGTGCTCACCTGCGGCGGCTGGACCAATCCCGCCGGCGAGCAGCGCTCGACCCTGCAGCGCGTGCGCTATGTGCTGCGCGATGGCGTGCTGTATCGCGAGCGCTGGCTGGTGCTGGACGCGCAGCTGCAGCCCGATCCGGTGTCACGCAAGCTGCTGGACGACGTGAAGGATTTCCAGCTCCGCTACATGGATGACGGCCGCAACTGGCAGGACACCTGGCCACCCGCGGCCAGCGCCGGGACCACCGGCGAACGCCAACTGCGCTGGCGCCCGATCGCCGTCGAGGTGACGCTGACGCTGAAGGACTGGGGCACCATCACGCGGCTGATCGAGGTGGCCGGATGAAGGCCCGTTCCGCACAGCGCGGCGTCATCCTGATGTCGGCGCTGATCCTGATGGCGCTGGCCGCGGTGATCGCCACGGCGCTGTTCTTCGACACCAGCCTGTGGGCGCGGCGCTCCGCCACGTCCTTCGGCATGGAGGAGGCGCTGCAGCTCGGCCAGGGCGCCGAGGCACTCGCGGCCTACGCATTGAGCCAGGACAACAACCAGACCGACACGCCGCAGGATGCCTGGGCCCAGCCCACCGATCCCATGCAGGTGGGTGCGGACGTGCTGCTGCAGGCGCAGCTGGTGGACCTGCAGGGCCGTTTCAACATCAACACGCTGGTGGCGGGCAATGGCAAGCGCGACGAGAACGCCTACAAGGTGTTCGAGCGCCTGCTGGCATTGCTGCAGCTGGACCAGGCCCTCGCGGACCCGGTGATCGACTGGATCGACCCGGACGTGCAGCCCGAGCCGCAGGGTGGCGAGGACACCCTGTACATGAGCAGCGCCCCGCCGCACCTCGCGGCGAATCTCTCGATGACGACGACCTCGGAGCTGATGCAGCTGCCCGGCTTCACCCGCGACGTTTACCTGAAGCTGGCACCGCACATCACGGCGCTGCCGCCGACGGTGCGCACCATCAATGTCTGCATGGCCGATGGCTTCGTGCTGGACGCGCTGTTTGCGCTCAATCCACAGGAAACCGGGCACGTGGAGTACAGCCTGCTCACACCGGACCAGCTGCTGCAGCAGCGCGGCAGCGACTGTTTTCCCCGGCGAACCGTGTTGACGGCGGGCGCGCCGCTCATGCAGGCGATGACCACCGAGCGTACCAACTGGTTCCGCCTGCAGACCTTCATCCGGGTTGGCACTGCCGAGTTCGACCTGTACAGTCTGATGTACCGGAACGGACGCCAGGCGCGGGCCGTGGCGCGCAGCGTTGGTACAGAATGAACGTGGGGCACGATGGCGATCACTGAATGGCTGCTGCTGCGCCTTCCCGCGCAGGACGATGCGCCCGTGAGCTGGGTCGCCACCGACCAGTCCGGAAACCTGCTCTCCCCGCCGGCGGACGAACATGATCCGCGGCTGTTGTCCATGGCGGCCGGCCGGCGCGTCGCGCTGCTCGTGCCGGGCGCGGACGTCTCGCACTTCCAGATCCAGCTGCCCTCGGGCAACGAGGCGCGGCTGCTGCAACTGGCGCCGTTCGCGCTGGAGGATCTGGTTTCCGAGGACGTGGAACAGCTGCATTTCGCGGTGGGACCGCGCGATGCAGCCAGCGGCCTGGTACCCGTCGCGGTGGCGAACCGCGAACGCATGACGCAGTGGCTGGCACGTGCCGCCGCGCTGCAGCTGCAGCCCGCAGCGGTATTCGCCGACAGCGATCTTGCCCCTGCCCTGCCCGGCCACGTGACGATGGTGGTGACCGATGAGCAGCTGCTGCTGCGCCGCGAAGGTGGCGCGCCGCTGCTGATGCCGGCCACCGATCCGGCGCTGGCGCTGGACATGCTGCTGGGCGGTGCGGCGGAGGTCGCGGCCACGAATCTCGCCGTCTACGCCACGCCGGATGAGTGGTCGCGATACGCGCCAGGCATCGAGGTGCTGCGCGACCGGGTGGCCTCCTTCAACGTGCAGCTCGAGGCCGGTGGACTGCTGGCGCTGTACGCCCGCAGCCTGGGCGAGACGCGGCCGGTCAACCTGCTGCAGGGGGTATTCCGTCCGGCGCAGTCACAGGCGGCAGGCTGGGAGCGCTGGCGCGGCGTTGCCATTGCACTGGTGGCGCTGCTGGTGCTGGATGTGGCCGGCACCTGGTGGCAGCTGCACCGGGTGCGCGCCGATTCGGCGGAGCTGGAGCAGGCCACAGCGAGGGTATTCCGTACGGTATTCCCTGGCCAGCGACCCGGGCCCGAGCCGCGCCGCCAGTTCGAGCAGCGGTTGAACCAGATCGCCGGCGGTACGGCGCAGAAAGGCGAATTCCTGCCACTGCTCGCCGCGCTCGCCGCCGCCGTGCAGAACGTGCCGACTGCGCGGCTCGATTCGCTGGCTTTCAATCCCGGCTCGCTGCGCTTGCAGCTGAGTGCACCGAATGCCGAGACGCTGGAGCAGTTCAGCCAGGCGCTGCGCAACGGCGGTTATGCCGTGCAGATCCTTTCGGGCCAGACGCAGGGCGAGCGCTACGCGGGCCAGCTCACGGTCAAGGCACAGGGATCATGAAGCCCGTCGCGCTCCATGCCTGGTACGCGCAGCTCGCGCCACGCGATCGCCGCATCCTGCTGGCAGGCGCCGCGGCCGCGGCGGTCATCGTGGCTTTGTGGGTGGTGCTGCCGCTGCATCGCAACCTCAACGAGGCACGCGAGCATCTGCGCCAGCAGCAGCAGGACCTGGAATGGATGCAGCACACTGCCCCGACGCTGCTCGCCGCGGGACCTGCGCAGCCGGTCAGTACCAGCCAGGAATCCCTGCTGGGCCTGATCAACCGCTCGGCGCGTGAATCCGGGCTCGCCAAGGCCCTCACCGGCAGCACTTTCGTGGGCAATGGCGGGATGCGCGTGCAGCTGGAGAACGCCGACTTCAACCTTCTGGTCGGCTGGCTGCACCGGCTGAACACGCAGCAGGGATTGCACATCGAGGATGCCACCTTCACCGGCAGCGGCGGCGGCATCGTCAATGCATCGGTGTTGCTGCGGCCGGGCACGTGAGCTGGCGCGTCATCGTGCTGGTGGGCCTGCTGGCCTTCAGCGGCGCGCTGCTGGCGGTGTGGCCGGCGCGCTGGGCGACCGGGCTGCTGCCTTCCATCGTGCGATGCCAGGATTGGCGCGGCACGGTGTGGCGGGGCCAGTGCCGGCAACTCACCGTCGCGATGCCGGGAGAACCACCTCTGACCATCGAGACGGCCGGCTGGACGCTGCATCCGGCTCCGCTGCTGCACGGCCGGCTCGCCGCCGACGTGGCGCTGACCGACATGCGCGGCGACGCCACCGGGCATGTGGAGCTGGCGCGCGGCGGCCTGCTGGTGCTGCGCGGGGTTTCGGCGCGCATGCTGCTGGATCCGCGCATGCCCAGCGCGCTGCCGGCGGGCTGGCGCGGCCGTGCGGAGATGCAGCAGCTCGAACTCGACTGGCAGTCCAGCCAGCTGCGGCACCTGCAGGGGCAGTTGCAGCTCTCCGACCTGCGTGACGAACAGGGCCATGACCTCGGCAATTACCGGCTGGATTTCCCGCCAGCGACCGCCCCGCCATTCCGCGGCGCGATCACCGACCAGGGCGGGCCGCTGCAATTGCGGGGCACGCTGGAATTGACCGCCGACCGCCGTTGGTCGCTGGCCGGCACGGTGGCCGCGCGTGCCGGCGCCGATCCGGCCATCACGCAGTACCTCGATGCGCTGGGCGCGGCGGACGCCGCCGGCCGTTATCCGTTGTCCGCGGCCGGCACTTTCAGGTAGGCGGCATGCTGGTGAATTCGCGGAATTCACCCAGCCACGGAAAATACAGCGCGGCGCGCACTGGTTCGGGTCCGAGGCCCCGCGCCAGCTGCGTGTACAGCCTCAGCTGGCCGGCATAGCGCGCCATTTCGCGCGCCACGAATTCCTGCAGGCCGCCGCCGGCATGCACGCCGGTCTTGTAGTCCACGATCCAGCGCGTGCCGGCGGCATCGATGAAGCTGCGATCGATCACCGCGTTGCGCAGCTCGCCGTCGACGATGCCCGACAGCCGCAATTCGCTGGCCGCTGCGTGATGCGGGGTGATTAGCAGCCAGCGGGCGCGCTCCTCGTGCAGCAGCTGGGCCAGTCGCGTGACGATCCCGTGCGCGGTATGGGCCGCTTCCGCCGGCGCGATGCCGTGTTCGCGCAGACCGGCCGCGCAGGCTTTCTGCCTGGCCGGCAAGTCGATGGCCGCTGTTTCGCCCAGCAGCGCGAGACGCTCCAGTTCGGCGTGCATCACCGTGCCTGCGGCGCGCGCCAGCGGCCCGACCCAGCTGAATTCCACCGCCTCCACCGCGGCCTCTTCAGGCTGCAGGCGCGTGAGTGACTCGGTCAGCGGCAGCGGAGTTTCCTCCGGCATGGTGAAGTGCGCCGCCACGCGCTGCCACAGCATGGGCAACGGCGCCGGGGCGGGTTCCGGTGCGGGTGCCCGGGCCGCGTCCGTCCGCTCGAAGTCCGCCGCGACGGCGGGCCACAGCAGTTGCAGCAGCGAGCCGGCACGGGGCCGCCGACGTCCCTCGCCGTCGGCGGCGGCATGCGCGGACAGATACAGCCGCAGCCTGGCGCGCGTGGCCGCCACATACAGCAGCCGCAGCCGCTCGTTCTGCAACCGTTCCGCCTGCAGCCGGCGGATGTAGCGCGCCAGCGGATCAGAGGAATTCGGACGGCCGAGGCTGCGCACCGCGAGCAGCAGGTCGCTGTCGCCCGTCGTGGCCGGCAGTTCCAGTGAACGCAGCAGCGGCGGCCGGTCATTGGCCGTCCGGCGGCCCAGCCCGGGCACGAACACCACATCCCATTCCAGCCCCTTGGCATGGTGGATGGTCAGGACCTCCACGGGATGCTCACCCTCGGCCTCGCCATGGTCGCGCAATGCGGCCGCCAGCTCTCCCAGCCGTGCCGGTGCCGGCGGCCCCTCACGCTGCTGCAGGTTGCGCAGCGCCAGCAGGTACTGGTGAGCCACCGCCAGTTCAGCGGCGTCGCGACATGCCGCCGCGCCTCCCAGCCGGTACCAGCAGGACTCCAGGTGGCTGGCGATGTCCTGGCTGCCGCGCGCCTGCCACGCCGCCAGCAGCAGCGGGCCCACGCGGCGCAGCCGCGCCATGGCGTCGGCGGACAATCCGGCAATGGTTTCGGGCTGCGCCAGGTGTTCCACCAGCGGGCCGCGGCCGCAGCTCGCGCAGACCAGCAGCAGGTCGGCGAGCGTGAGCCCGCAGGCCGGCGCGCGCAGCACCGCGAGCCACGCCGTGCGGTCGCCGGCGTCGAGCAATGCCTGTCCGAGCGCCACCAGGTCGCGCACCACCGGCCGCTCGGCCAGCGCCGCCAGATCCACGCCCACCACCGGCACACGCGTCGCGCGCAAGGCCTGCAGGATGGGGCCGGCCAGCGCGCGTGTCTGCACCAGCACCGCGATGGCCAGTGCCGGCTGCGCGGCGCGCAACGCACCGATCTCCCGCGCAATGGCGCGCGCTTCCGCAGCCGGCTCATCGTCCGCCTGCGGCCAAACCTGCACCTCGGCGCCCAGGCGCGCATCGGGCTCGCGGGCGGCTTGCGCGGCGAGGAAGGTGACCGCCGAACTGCGCAGGTTCTCCAGCGGCGGAAAGATTTCCCCGAAGGCGCGGTTCGACCATTCCACCAGCGGCCGCTGCGAGCGGAAATTGCGCGTGAGATGCAGCGACTCGAGGTCGATGCCGGCCAGCCCTGCCGCGCGCACGCGCAGGAACAATCCCACCTCGGCATTGCGGAACAGGTAGATCGACTGCATCGGGTCGCCGACGAAGAACAGCGAGCGTCCATCGTCCTGTTCCCAGTGCCGCGTGAGCGCCTGCACCAGCGCCAGCTGGTCCGGTGAGGTGTCCTGGAATTCATCCACCAGCAGGTGCGAGATGCGCAGCGTGTGCCGCAGTGTCTGCTCGCCGGGCCCGTCCAGGCTGTGCAGTGCCTGGCGCGCGATGGCCGCGATCTCGGCGTGATCGACCAGTCCCTGGTCGCGGAACACCAGCTTCAGCTCCGCGGCGGCGCGCAGCATCACCCGTGCCAGCCCGGCCAGCGCGGTGCGCTCGTCGGCAGCGATCACCGCCGGCGGCAACGCGCGGATGCCCGCCAGCAACGCCAGCATGTCGCGGCGGCCGGCAATCATGCTCTGCCACTGCTGCCAGCGTTCCTTCAACGCCTTGTCGGTGGGTGGAAAGCCAAGGGTCACGTTGACGACCCTGCGCGGTTCATCGCTGCCCGTGAGCAGCAGGTCCACCACGGCGCGCCAGCAACCCAGCGACGCGGCAGAAACATCCAGCGCGGCATCGGCGGACAGCCAGGTGCTCCAGTTGCCGTCGGCGGGATGTCCGGCGGTCGCGCGATGCGCGGCGCACTGCCGCGCCAGCGCCGCGCCCTCCTGCCACCAGGCGGCGGGCAGCTGGCGCAGCGCCGCCTGCAACGTCGACTCCACGATGCGCACCAGGCTCCTCGCCACGCGCGCGGCCAGCGCGTCGTCGGGATGATCCAGCAGCCAGGGCAGCCAGCGGTTGCGTTCCGCGAGCAGCTCGGCCAGCAGCTGCTGCGCCTGGTCGAGGTTGTTGTCGAGGCGGCGCAGCAGCTGATCGACGTCCAGCCGCAGATCGGGGTCGGCTTCACCATCGCGCAGCGTGCGGCGGGCCGCTGCCAGGTACAGCGCGCGCGCATCGTCGGTCACCTGCAGGCTGGTCTGCATGCGTCCCAGCAATGGCATCGTGCGGGCCACCTCGTGCGCCAGCGAATCGATGGTCTGGATGCGCAGCCGCTGCGGCAGTTCCGCGGGATCCCAGCCGCGCCGCGTGGCGTGCGACTGCACCGCCGCGCAGGCCGCCATCCAGCTGGCATGGTCCGGATGCCCGGCGGTGATCCCCCCTTCGAGGGCGCGCAGCACGCGCTCGCGCATTTCCGCGGCGGCCTTGCGGGTGAAGGTGATCGCCAGCACCTGCTCGGGTTCGTCGACGGCGGCCAGCGCATGCAGGAAGCGTTGCGCGAGCACCGTGGTCTTGCCAGAACCGGCCGGCGCCTGCAGCAGCACGTGGCGATGGACTTCCACCGCTGCGCGGCGCGCCGCGGCGTCACTCATCGCCTTCCTCCAGGTCTTCGAGCGCGCCGCGGCGGCACAGCGCCGGCAGGTGGCAATGGCGGCAGGCGGCATGATCCAGCGCGAGCGTGCCGCTGCCGCCGAGATGACTGGCGAGAAGTTCCAGCAGTTCACTGTTCCAGCGCGCGGCCGCCGAGGCCCAGTCATCGACCGGTTTCAGCCCCGGCAAAGGCGAAACCGGGACGGCGCTGATGCCGCTCGCACCGACCTCGCCCGGCTTCAGGCCGAACAGCGCCGCGGCACCGACCGTCTCGCCGCGCGCTGCCAGCGCGGCCACGTACAGCGCCAGCTGCAGAGGTTCGAGCTCGCCTTCATGCAGCCGCATGCGGCCGGCCGCGCCGCTCTTGTAATCGATGAGGACGCGCGTGCCCTCGGCGGTGAGGTCCATGCGGTCGATGCGCAGGTTCAGCGCCGGGCCGGTTGCCGGCCACTGCAGCTTCAGCTCGCGCGCCTGCACCGTGAATGGCGCGCGCGCCCGTTCCAGCTGCAGCACCTCAGCCACGACCTCGAAGGTCCGGTCGCGCTCGCGCGCGCGCAGGCCGGCAGGCCACCAGCGGCTGGCGGGAATGGCATCACCCTCGACGACGGCACTCCAGTTCCTCTCCAGCAGTGCGCGCTCGCTCTCCGCGGTCAGCGCCAGCAGCTGCCGCTGGTCACCCAGTTCGGCCCAGACGGCCTGCAGCAGCAGATGCAGCAGCGTGCCGCGCACCGCGGGCGTCAGGCCATCCGACAGCGGTTCGGGTGGCACGGCATGCAGGCGCCAGCGCGCCTGGGCGCGGAAGGGACAGTCGCGCTGGTTGCGCAGCCGCTCCACGCCCCCGGGCAGCCCCTGCGCGGCTGCCGCCGGCAGCGGCGGGAACTGCTGATCGGTGGCCGTGGCGGCATGGCCCGACGGCACGCTCACGCCGCCCATGGCGCCGCGGCTCCAGCCTGCCGGCGGCACGCCGGGCAGCGCAGTGGGCCGGTGGTGCAGGTCGCCCTCCCTCTCCGGATAACTCAGCACCAGCTGCGGCGTGCGGCGCTGCCATCGCTGCAGAGCCCACAAGGCCTGCCCGCGTCGCTGCGGGACGCCTGCCTCGGGCCAGTGCTGCGCGCGCTGCTCGGACAGCGCCACGTACGGATCAGGCCGCGGCGGCGCCGGCCAGCGGCTCTCTGTCAGGCCCAGCACCCAGATGCCGTCGTAGTCGACCACCGGATCGGCCAGCGAGCTGCTGAACGTGATGGCGGCATCGCCCGAGGCCGCCTGGTGACGAGCCTCCGCGGCGAGCTGGCGCAGCCTTTCCACCGCGGGCATGGCGGGCAGCGGTGCGACCACGGCATCCAGCGCGGCAAATTCATCCAGCAGCTCGTTCCAGCGCTGCAGGCGCTGCTGCTCGCGCGAATCCAAGCCCGGCTGGCGGCTGAAGCCGGCGGCGGCCAGTGCGGCGCTGAAATGTCCGGCCCAGGCCCCGGTGCTGCGCGGAGCCTGGCCGGTGTTGCGCAACAGGTCGAACCAGGCAAGCAGACGCGCGGCGGCGGGCTCGCACTGCGCCACGCCGGCCAGCGCGTCGCGCAGCGCAGGCACCGGCCAGCGGGCCAGCGCCCATTTCTCGAAGCGGCCCTGCAGGCTCCACAGTTCCTGCTGGCTGCCGAACTGCAGATATGGGCTGCGCAGCAGTGCCAGAAGTTGCTGGGTGTCCAGCTCCGGCGCCAGGCAGTCCAGCGCCAGCAAGGCATCGCTGATCAGGCCGAGCTGCTGCAGCGGTATGCCACCCTCGACCGCCAGCAGGCGGTTGCGCAGCCCGGAATCCCCGCGCGCGCCGGCAAGCTGGCGCCACAGCAATTCCCCCTGCACCGCGGCGACGGGTTCGGCGCAGGCGGTGATCACCAGCAGGCGCGCGCCCGCATCGTCCCGCAGGCGCTGCAGGCACCACTGTGCGCAGCCCGCCAGTTCGGCCTCCAGCGACGGGTAATGCCACAGCGCCGGTGTGCTGGCGGCTGCGGCTGGCTCCGCCAGCAGCAGTGCCGCGTCATGCCAGCACTGCTGCTGCAATGCCTGCTGCAGCGGCGTGAGTCGCGCTGCACCGCTGATGGCCGGAGGTGGCACATCGCGCAGGAAACGCAGTTCCTCCGGCGTCGCCAGGCGCAGCGGCATCAGGCCGCGCGCCGCACAGCGCTGGCGCAGCCCGGTGAGCGCCTGCACCAGCAATTGCTCCTCCTCGCTGAAGGCCGAGCGTGACAGCGCCAGCAGCCCCTGGCTGGCGCGGCCAGCCGCGCGGAACAACCCGCCGGCATGCGCCGCCAGCGGCATCTGCGCCGGCAGGTCCTGCAGGACTTCCTGCCACAGCGCGCGTTCCTGGCTGGAAGACAGCAGCTGCAGCGCCGGCGTCGCGCCGCGCAGCACGGCGGCGCGCCACTGGCGCGTCAACCATGTCTCCCACGTGAGCACCTCCGGGGAAGGCCACACCGTGCGCCCCGCGGCGCGTTGCAGGCGTGCCCATGCCAGGCGCAGCGCAGCCGCACGATGAGCGTCGGGAACGATGAGCGCGCGGCCGGCCTGCAGCGCTGCGACGATGGCGGGATCGAGCCTGGTCGCGGGCGTGGCCTGCTCCGGCCTACTTGAAGCGCGCGGCTGCTTCGACCACCCGCGCACCGGGGCCCTGTGCATCCGCGGCGCCCGGGCGTCGCGCCGACCAGGAATCAAGCTGTGCCTCGATGCGCTCGAACACCAGCGCCAGCGTGCCGGCATCCGGCAGGATGGTGGTGCGGAAGTGGTTGCGGTACGGCACGTTGAACACGCTGCCCGGCGTGATCAGCACGTGCTTCTCCTCGAGCAGCTCCAGCGCGAACTGCTGGTCGTTGAAATCGGGCAATACGTCGGCGCGCACTTCGACGAAGGCATACAGGGCGCCGCTCGGCGCGGTGAGGCGCAGGTACTTGCTGCGGGCGACGGCATTGATCACCGCCTTGCGCGATTCATGCAGCCGTCCCCCCGGCGCGGTGAGATCAAGGATGCTCTGGTAGCCGCCGAGCGCGGCATGCACGGCGTGCTGGGCCGGCACGTTGCTGCACATCCGCATCGAGCTCAGCAGCTCCACCGCGGCGAGATAGTCGCCGGCGCGCTGCACGGCGCCGGAGAAACTCACCCAGCCCACGCGGTAGCCGGCGGCGCGGTACACCTTGGACAGGCCCGACAGCGTGGCGCACAGCGTGTCGTTCACCAGCGAGGCGATGGGCACGAACTGCACGCCGTCATAGGTGATGCCGTCGTAGATCTCGTCCGACAGGATCATCAGCTGGTGCTTTTCGGCCAGCCGGGCCAGGCGTTCCAGCACCTCGCGCGGATACACGGCGCCGGTGGGATTGTTGGGATTGATCAGCACCAGCGCGCGGGTGCGCGGCGTGATCAGCGTCTCGATCTCCGCGGCATCCGGGTAGAAGCGGTTCTCCGGGCGGCAGTGATAGTGCACCGCGCGGCCGCCGTTGAGCGTCACGGCCGCGGTCCACAGCGGATAGTCGGGCGCCGGCACCAGCACCTCGTCGCCGTCGGACAGCAGCGCGCGCAGCGTGAGGTCGATCAGCTCGGAGGTGCCGTTGCCGATGAAGATGCTCTCGGTGGTGCAGCCGCGCACGCCGCGGTTCTGCTGCTGCAGCAGGATGGCCTCGCGCGCCGGATAGATGCCCTTCTGGTAGCAGTAGCCTTCGGCCAGCGGCAGGTTCTGCACCAGCGCCAGCCGCAGGATCTCCGGCGTGCGGAAGCCATAGGCGCCCGGGTTGCCGATGTTCAGCGAGATGATCTCGTAGCCCTGGCGCTCCAGCTCCAGCGAGCGGCGCGCCAGCGCGCCGCGGATTTCATAGCGGACATTCTTGAGGCCATCGCTGGGCCGGAAGCTGGAGTCACGGTTCATGATCGGGGGAGTCTACCCCCTGCCCCGCCCGCGCCACCAGCCGGTTTCGTATACTGCGCGCGATGAAACGCATCCTGGTGGGCATCAAGCGCGTCGTGGACTTCAATGTGCGCGTCCGCGTAAAAGCTGATAACAGCGGCGTCATTACCGAAGGCGTCAAGCAGAGCATCAATCCCTTCGACGAGATCGCGCTGGAAGAGGCGCTGCGCCTCAGGGAAAAAGCCCTGGCGGATGAAGTGGTCGCGGTGTCGATCGGCCCGCCCGAGGCGCAGAACGCACTGCGCACGGCACTGGCCATGGGTGCCGATCGCGCGCTGCTGGTGAACCATGCCGGGCCGCTCGAGCCGCTGGATGCGGCGAAGCTGCTGCTCAAGCTCGTCGAGCGCGAACAGCCGCTGCTGGTGCTGCTGGGCAAGCAGGCCGTCGACGACGACAACAACCAGACCGGGCAGATGCTGGCCGGACTATGGAACCGGCCACAGGCCACCTTCGCATCGAAGCTCGAGCTGCACGGCGACGTGGCCCGCGTGACGCGCGAGGTCGACGCGGGACTGGAAGTGCTGGAGGTGGATCTGCCGGCCGTGGTCACGGCTGACCTGCGGCTCAATGAACCCCGCTTCGTGAAGCTGCCCGACATCATCAAGGCCAAGAAGAAGCCGCTCGACACGCTCGAACCGGCGGGGCTCGGCGCGCAGCCGCGGCCGGGCTTCACGGCGGTGCATTACGCGCCGCCGCCGGTGCGGCAGAAGGGCCAGCGGCTGAAGGACGTGGCGGAACTGGTGGCGGCACTCGCGGCGAAGGGCCTGCTATGACCCACCGCATCCTGGTCATTGCCGAACACGACGGACGCAGGCTGGCTGAAGCCACGGCGCGAACCCTCGCCTGCGCGCAGGCCATCGGCGGGGAGATCACCGTGGCGGTGCTCGGGGCGGCGGTGGCGGAGCCGGCGCACGCGGCCGCGCTGCTCGACGGGGTCGCCACCGTGCTGACCTTCGAATCCCCGGCCAATGCACATGCCCTTGCAGCCGTGCAGGCGCCGCAACTGGCCGCGGTGGCGACGACGTTCAGCCACGTGCTTGCACCTTCCACCACCTTCGGCAAGGACCTGCTGCCGCGCCTGGCCGCATTGCTGGACGTGCCGGCGCTCAGCGACGTGATGGCGGTGGAGGGCCCCACCCGCTTCCGGCGCCCCGTCTACGCCGGCAATGCCATCGTCACCATCGAGACCGGGGAAGTGCGGCCCGTCATGGCCACGGTGCGCCTGGCCTCCTTCGCAGCCGTTGCCGCCGGTGCCGCGGTTGCAGCGATCGCATCGGCCGGGGTGGCGATGGCTGCGCCGGCGCACACGCGCTTTGTCTCGGTCTCGACCCAGGGAGGCGATCGGCCGGACCTCGCGACGGCGCGGCGCGTGGTGTCCGGCGGCCGGGCGCTGGGCAGCGCGGAAAAATTCCAGCTGGTGCACGAGCTGGCAACGGTACTCGGCGCCGCAGTGGGTGCTTCCCGCGCCGCAGTGGATGCAGGTTATGCGCCCAATGACCTGCAGGTGGGCCAGACCGGCAAGATCATCGCGCCGGAACTGTACATCGCCCTCGGCATCTCCGGCGCCATCCAGCACATGACGGGAATCAAGGACGCGCGCGCCATCGTCGCCATCAACAAGGACGCGGACGCGCCGATCTTCGACGCGGCCGATTTCGGGCTGGTGGCGGACCTGTTCGAGGCCGTGCCGCAGCTGATCGCGGCATTGCGCGCACGCGGCACCTGAAAAGAATCGGGCCGGCATGGCCGGCCCGATGGCTCACGCATCGCGTGCGGCGCAGCGTTACTTCGCGTACAGCATCCACAGCCGGACGATGCGCTGCCAGGTGAGGCTGTCCGTCTTGATGCCCTGGAAGGTCTTCAGCGCGCCGGCCTTGTCGTTGTTGCGCAGCTGTGCCATGCCGAGCACGAGCTGGGTCTCGATGCGCAGGTCATCCTTCATTCCGCCCTTGGAAAGGCCGCGCTGCAGGTGCGCGATCGCACCGGCCTGGTCACCGTACGAATGCAGCGCCATGCCGAGGGAAGCATCCAGCTCGCCCGTCGGTGCCGCCTGGGCTTCGGCATCGAGTTTCGCGACGTTGGCCCTGTCCTCCGCCGCGGCCTTCTGCACCGACGCCATGCGCCGTTCGGCCGTGGCCCGGTCATCGCCGGTGAAGACATTGGCCTTCAGGCCCGCCTCGAAGACTTTCTGGGCTTCGGCGGGGAGACCCGCACCGGTGGCGTACTCGGCGAACATCTTGTAGTCATTGGGCTGCTTGAGGGTGCCGGTGGCCCACATCAGCCGGTAGATCTGCAGTTCCTGGCGCGGCTGCAGCGAGGGCAGCTTGCGCGCCGAATAGAACAGCACCTCCCAGTACTCGGGTTTCGGGTAATAGGTGAGCAGCTTCTCGATGGTATCGGTCTCCGCCTCCTTGTTGCCGAGCTTGTTGTTGGAGGACTGCAGCATCTTCAGGTCATGCTCGCGCGGCGTCTGGCCACGCTTGATCTGCTCGTTGACCAGGCTGGTGTAGAAGCGCGAGGCCTCGCCGTAGTTCTGCTTCAGGTAGTAGCTCTGGCCGACGACGGAATACACCTCGGGATCGGCGGTCTGCGCCTTGATCAGCCGCGTACCGTAGTCGATCGCGGCATCGTAATCCTTCGCTTCAAAGGACATTCCCATCAGCACCTTGATGTACTGGGCCGCCTGCGAAGGGGACAGGAAACCCGAGTCGACCATGCCCTGCAGGGACTTGCGCACTTCGTCGCGGTTGCCCTGGGCCTCGTAGGCCTTGGACATCATGAAATAGGCGAGGAAGGTATCGTCCGGTTTGCGGTTGGGGGCCGCGAGCACTTCCTGCGCCTTGCTGATCACCTCAGGCCAGTGCCTGGCGATCATCGCGTCCTGGACCGCCTTGAGACTCTTCGCCAGCGCCGGCGACGGCTTGGGCTGTATGGCCGGCGCGCCTTGTGCGCTGGCCGGAGCCGGATGAATGGCGCCCGCGGCCAGTGCCAGCACTGCCGCCAGGCCAGGCAGGAACGACTTGGACATGTGCAACCTCACTGGAGCCCCCGGCCCCACCTTGTCATAGGGAAATATCTACCACAAACTGCCGTGAACGGAAGCTTAATGCCCCGGGGGCGGCACGCCAGGAACCTGAATGTGCCGCGGTATCCGCCTCAGTCGGCGAATTCACCGACATTGGTGAAACCCATGCGCACCATGTGGTTGCGCTGCGCCGAGGCCATCACGTTGGCGATGACGTCGTACTTGGCCAGCGCCGAGGGACGCAGGTGGATCTGCGGCTGCGGATCCTTGTTGGCTTCCTCGGCGAACATCTGGTCCAGTTCCTGGAAGTTCCCCGGCGTGCCGCCCACCGGCGTGCCATCCCACACCACGGTACCGTCCGGGTCGATCTCGATGTTGATGCGCTCGGTCTCGACCTGCTTCTGGTTGGGTATCGGCGGCGGCAGGTCCAGCTTCACCGCATGCGTCTGCGGCGGCAGCGTCACGATCAGCATCACCAGCAGCACCAGCATCACGTCGATCAGCGGCGTCGTGTTGACGTCGCAGAGGACCTCGTCGGTACCGCCCCCGGAAATATTCATCGCCATGGATCGGATACTCCCGTATCAGCGCGTTGGCGCGCCCTTGGGCTCGGTCAGGAAGGCAATCTCGAGGATGCCCGCGGACTGGATGGTGTACAGCACGCGCGCCACCTGCTCGTAGCGCGCGTTGCGATCGGCCTTCAGGTGCACCTGTGGCGGCTTCTGGCCGGCCTTGAAGGCCGCCGTCGACTTCTGCGCCAGAAGGTCGAACAGGCGCTGCCGGCTGTCGACCCGTTTGTTGTACAGGTAGAAGTTGCCGTCGGCGTCGATGGACAGCGGGATGTCCTCGGGCTTGGTCTGCGTGGCGATGTTGCGCGGCGTCGGCAGTTCCACCTTCTGCGAGGGCACGATCACCGGGACGGTGATCAGGAAGATGATCAGCATCACCAGCATCACGTCCACCAGCGGCGTGGTGTTGATGTTGGACAACACCTGGTCGTCGCCGTCGCTGCCCGGAACATTCATCGCCATGGCTGCACCTTACATAAGATCCGTGTTGCCGCCGGCTTACTTCTTGGCCGCCGGGGCCATCGGGCGCGCCGCCGGCACGTCAGGCTTGACGCCACCGATCAGGTTCGCCTCGAGGTCGACGGTGAACTCGCGCATCACGTCCTGGATCGCCTTGTTGCGCTTCAGCAGGATGTTGTAGGCGAACACCGCCGGCACCGCCACGGCCAGGCCGATGGCGGTCATGATGAGCGCCTCGCCCACGGGGCCCGCCACCTTGTCGATGGAGGGCTGGCCCGAAATGCCGATGGTCAGCAGCGCCTGCAGGATGCCGTACACCGTGCCGAAGAGGCCCACGAACGGTGCCGTCGAGCCCACGGTCGCGAGGAAGGACAGGCCGCCGGAAAGCTTGCTGTTCAGGCTGTCCACCGAACGGCCCAGCGCCATGCTCAGCCACTCGCGCAGGCTGATGCGATCGCTGAGCCGGCCGTCGTGATGGCTGGCGGCGCGGATCGCGCTTTCGGCGATCACGCGGAAGTCGTCATCCTTGGGCAGGCGGTCCACGCCTTCGCGGGCCGAGGCCGCGGACCAGAAGTTGCGCTCCACGTTGCGCGCGGCCTTGCCGAGCCGGTACTGGTCCCACAGCTTGGTGAAGGTGATGAACCAGGACACCAGCGACATGAGAAGCAGGAGTCCCAGGACGGTATACGTGACCCCTGTGCCGTGCTGGATGAGGGCGCCGAATCCATACGGATTGGCGGTGGTGGGGGCTGCGGCTGCGGCGGCGACATCTTCGCTCATTGGTATCCTCGACTACTTGGCGTATCCGTATTGGATGGTGATGAAGGGCGGGTTGCTGTTGCTCGGGAGTGCTGACTGCGCCGGCACTACATGTCGTTGACGTTGAACTTCACGGGCAGCACAAGGTTGCATTGCTCGACCACCTTGCCATCCTGGGTGGCGGCCTTGAATCGCATCTTCTTTGCCAGCTTGACGGCGGCCTCATCCAGGCGCGGGTATTTCGAAGGAGTAGCCACCTCCGCGTTCGATACCGTGCCGCTGGTGTTCACGCACAGGCGCACCTTCACCGTGCCCTCTTCCTTCAGGCTGAGCGAGGTGCTGGGGTAGTAGTCGCGCGTATCCGGGGCGTACGTGACCTTGGCGCCCACGTACACACTCGGACGCGGCGGGGCCACGGTCTGCGTCGGCGGTGCCGGTGCCACCTTTTCCGTGGTCGTCGGCGCGGTAATGGCGGTAGGCGGCGGTTCGGGCGGAATCGGAATGTCCACCAGCACCGGTGGCACCTGCACCGGCGGCAGCTCGATCTTCACCTCGGGCGGCGGCGGCGGCGGCTCCTCGGGCTTGGGTTCGTTGATGATCTCGGCCTTGATGGGCTCGGTGATCGATTTGACGAGCTTGATCGCGAAACCGCTCTTGAGCGCCCAGAACAACAGGACGTGGAAGGCGATGAGAATGATCAGGAACGTGCCGCGGCGCGACAGCCAGTTGCCTTCCGTATGTGTGTAAACGCCCATTGATTCCACCCCAAATTCCAAAGTCGCGCGGTCTGCTCTGGTCACGGCGCCTGCGCGAAGCGCCGCAAGTTAACGGCCTTCCGGCCGCCGCGCAAGTCTCGCAGCGACTGTAACGCCGAATGGCGACTCGCGCCAACCCGCCCCGCAATGGGGCAATGGCTGCTCGCGCGTGGCCGCCAGGTGCTACTCCGTGACCGCGCCGCGGCTCGCGCTGGCGACCGAGCGCGCATATTTCGCGAGCACGCCGCGCGTGGCGTAGGGTCGCGGCGCGCGCCACGCCTTGCGGCGGCGCTTGATCTCCGCGGCACTGAGCCTGACCTCGATGACACGCTTTACCGCATCGATGGTGATGAGGTCGCCATTGCGCAGTAAGCCGATGGGGCCACCGAGCGCCGCCTCCGGGGACACGTGGCCCACGACGAAGCCGTGGCTGCCGCCCGAGAAGCGGCCATCGGTGATCAGCGCCACCTTGTCGCCGAGTCCGCGCCCCATGATGGCACCTGTCGGGCTCAGCATTTCACGCATTCCGGGCCCGCCCACCGGCCCTTCGCCGCGGATCACCACGACGTCACCGGCCTTCACCTTGCCCGCGAGGATGGCCTCGGTGGCGCGTTCCTCGCCCTCGAACACGCGCGCGGTTCCGGTGAACGAAAGTCCTTCCTTGCCCGTGATCTTCGCCACCGCGCCCTCGGGCGCGAGGTTGCCGGACAGGACCACCAGGTGGCTGTCCTTCTTGACCGGCGCGGCAAAGGGCTTGATCACGGTCTGCCCGGCGGGATAGTCGCGCACCTGCGCGAGGTTCCCGGCCACCGTGCGGCCGGTGACCGTCAGGCACTCGCCGTGCAGCAGGCCCTGGTCGAGCAGCCGCTTCATCAGCGGCTGGATGCCACCCACCGCGATCAGCTCGGACATGAGGTAGCGGCCGCTCGGGCGCAGGTCGGCCAGCACCGGCACGCGCCTGCCGACGCGCGCGAAATCATCCAGCGACAGCTTCACCCCCGCGTCGTGCGCGATGGCCAGCAGGTGCAGCACTGCATTGGTCGAGCCAGCCAGCGCGATGCTCACGGTGATCGCGTTCTCGAAGGCCTTCTTCGTGAGGATGTCGCGCGGGGTGATGCCGGCCTCGAGCAGGCGCACCACCGCCTCGCCCGCGCGCCGGCAATCATGCAGCTTGTGGTCGCTGACCGCCTCCTGCGCCGAGCTGTCGGGCAGTGACAGGCCGAGCGCCTCGATGGCCGAGGCCATGGTGTTCGCGGTGTACATGCCGCCGCAGCTGCCGGCACCGGGAATCGCGGTGCGCTCGATCTGCAGCACCTCGGCATCGCCGACCTTGCCGCTGGCGCGCGCGCCCACCGCCTCGAAAACCGACACGATGTCGGTATGGCCCGCGCCCGGCCGGATGGTGCCGCCGTAGACGAACACCGCGGGCCGGTTCAGCCGCGCGATCGCCATGGCGCACCCGGGCATGTTCTTGTCGCAGCCGCCGATGGCCACGAATCCGTCGAAGCCTTCCGCGCCGACCACGGTCTCGATCGAGTCGGCGATCACCTCGCGCGACACCAGCGAATAACGCATGCCGGGCGAGCCCATCGAGATGCCGTCGGAGACGGTGATGGTGTTGAACAGCACGCCCTTGCCGCCGGCGGCGTCGGCGCCGGCGGCCGCCTCGCGCGCCAGGCGGTCGATGTGCATGTTGCATGGCGTGAGGTTGGCCCAGGTCGAGGCGATGCCCACCTGCGGACGCGTGAAGTCGGCGTCCTGGAAACCCACCGCGCGCAGCATGGCGCGGGCGGGCGCATTCTTCAGGCCGTCGACGACGAGCCGGGAATGCTGGCGGGGGTCGAATTTCTTGCTGCTGGATTTCATGCGCGCGCGAGTCCTGCCCTGTTGTGTGGCCGTCCTATATTGCGGCACCTTGCCCGGCGATGCGATGTCATCGTCGCGGCCGCGATTCATCCCGCCTGTTGCAGCAGCAGCGCGGCGACCGCGCGCACGCCCTGCGCTTCGGCACCCTGTGGCCGGCCCGGGCGCTCACGCAGGTTCCAGCCGTAGATGTCCAGGTGGATCCACTTCGAAGGTTCGGCCACGAAGCGGCGCAGGAACAATGCCGCGGTGATGGAACCGGCCATGCCGCCGGCCGGGGCGTGGTTCACGTCGGCAATGCGGCTGCCCAGATCCTCGTCATACGCATCCCACAGCGGCATCGGCCACAGCGGATCGGCCAGCTCGTGTCCGGCCTGCTGCAGGCGGGCGAGCAGCGCCGCATCGCCGCCGTAGATCGGCGGCAGCTCCGGGCCCAGTGCCACACGTGCCGCGCCGGTCAGCGTCGCGAAATCGACGATCAAGTCCGGTTGCTCCTCGCTGGCCAGCGCCAGCGCATCGGCCAGTACCAGCCGGCCCTCGGCGTCGGTGTTGGTGATCTCGACGGTGAGTCCCTTGCGGGAACGCCACACGTCACCGGGTCGCTGCGAATTGCCATCCACGCTGTTCTCGACCGCGGGCACGAGCACGCGCAGATCAAGTGGCGCATCCAGGCCGAGCAGCAGCTGCGCGGTGGCCAGCGCGGCGGCTGCCCCGCCCATGTCCTTCTTCATCAGCGCCATGCCTGCGGAGGGCTTCAGGTCGAGCCCGCCGGAGTCGAAGCACACGCCCTTGCCCACCAGCACGATGCGCGGCTGGCCAGGACGCGCGAAGCGCAGGTCGAGCAGCCGTGGCGCGCGCGGACTGCCCTGCCCCACCGCGGCGATCAGCGGAAAGCCATGCGTCAGTTCGCTGCCCGATGTCACGCGCAGGGCGCCGCCGTGGCGCGCCGCGAAGCGCGCGGCTTCCTGCTCCAGTTCGGCCGGTCCCAGATCATTGGCCGGGGTGTTGATCAGGTCGCGTGCCCAGCTGCCCGCTTCGGAGGCGGCGGCGACATAGCGCTGGTCGACCTGTGGCAGCGGCGCGAGGCGGGCTCTTGGCAGCGATTCGCCGCGTGCGCGGTAGCGCTGGTAACGGTACTGGCCGTGCGCCCAGCCGAGCGAGAACAGCAGCGACCCGGCTGCATCGGGCGGCGCGGCCAGACGGTAATCGGCCGCGGGCAGGCGCTCGCCGAGCGTGGCGGCAAGCCAGAACCAGCTGCTGCTGTCGGGACGCTGCTTGCCGGTTCCGGCAACCGCGCCCGCAGCTGCGCCATCCGCGGCCGGCAGCAGCGACCAGCGTCCCCGTTCGGGCTGGAACGCCGCGGCGTCGAGCCAGTTGCGCACGTTGAGCGGTTGCTGGTTGCGCCAGGCCGGATAATCCGGTTCGGCAATGCAATGCAGCGGCAACACCGGCGCGGTTCCGGCGGCGATCGGGTCCATGGGAGACGGCACCGGGGCATTCTATCGTGATCGGCATTCCTGACGCGTCAGCAGTTGAGGGAAAGGCGCTATAATTGCGAGCTCTTTTTTCGGTTTCCCATCACGGAGTCAGTTCAATGCGTCTATACGGTCCGAAGGATGTCGACAAAACCGCCCTGCGCCGCGCGCGCATCGCGATCCTGGGATACGGCAGCCAGGGCCGCGCGCATGCGCTGAACCTGAAGGACAGCGGTTTCGACGTGGTGGTCGGCGTGCGCAAGGGCGACAGCTGGGACCAGGCAAAGCGCGACGGCCTGACCGTGATGGCGCCCGCCGATGCGGTGAAGAACGCGACGCTGATCGGCATTCTGGTGCCGGATACCACGCAGAAAGCGCTGTACGCCGAGATCAAGGATGCGATCCCCAGGGGGGCGACGCTGCTGTTCGCGCACGGCTTCAACATCCATTTCAAGCAGATCAAGCCGCGCAAGGACCTGGACGTGGTGCTGATCGCGCCCAAGGGCCCGGGCGGCCTGGTGCGCCGGCAGTACCAGCAGGGCCGCGGCGTGCCCGCACTGATCGCGGTGGCGCAGGATGCCTCGAAGAAGGCCTTTGCCAAGGCGCTGGCGTATGCACATGGCATCGGCGCCACGCGCGGCGGCGTGCTGGCCACCACCTTCCAGGAAGAGACCGAGACCGACCTGTTCGGTGAGCAGGCCGTGCTGTGCGGCGGCGCCACCGAGCTGGTGCTGAAGGGTTTCGAGACGCTGACCGAGGCCGGCTACCAGCCCGAGGTCGCCTATTACGAAGTGCTGCACGAGCTGAAGCTGATCGTGGACCTGCTGCACGAGGGCGGCCTCGCCAAGATGCACAAGTTCATCAGCACCACCGCCAAGTGGGGCGACCTCACGCGCGGCCCGCGCGTGGTGAACCGCGGCACGAAGAAGGAGATGAAGAAGATCCTCGGCGAGATCCAGAGCGGCAAGTTTGCGCGCCAGTGGATCGCCGAGAACAAGTCCGGCCTGAAGAAGTACAACAAGCTGATGAAGGCCGACATGAACCACAAGATCGAGAAAGTCGGGGCGAAGCTGCGCGCGCGCATGCCCTGGCTGTCCGAAGAGCGCGCCTGACGAGCGGAGGTCGAGACGACGCCATGCCCATACCCGCCACGCAGTACATCTGGTTCAACGGCAAGCTGGTCCCGTGGGAGAAGGCGACGGTACATGTACTGTCGCATGCCCTGCACTACGGCTCGTCGGTGTTCGAGGGTGTACGCGCGTACGCGACCCACCAGGGCGTGGCGATCTTCCGCCTGCGCGACCACACGCGGCGCCTGTTCGACTCGGCGAAGATCTACCGCATCACCGTGCCCTACTCCGCCGAGCAGCTCAATGCCGCGCAGCGCGAAGTGGTCGCGGTCAACGGGTTGAAGAACGGCGCGTACCTGCGCCCGGTGGCCTTCCGGGGCTACGGCGAGATCGGGGTGGCGCCGAAAATCGATCCACCGGTGGACGTGGCGGTGGCCGCGTGGGAATGGGGCAAGTACCTGGGCGCCGAATCCGAGGCCGAGGGCGTGGACGTGTGCGTCTCGTCGTGGCAGCGCGTGGCGCCGAACACCCTGCCGGCGCTGGCCAAGGCGGCCGGCAACTACCTGTCGAGCCAGCTCATCAGCATGGAAGCCAGGCGCCTGGGCTTCGTCGAGGGCATCGGCCTCGCCCCGGATGGCACGGTCAGCGAGGGCGCAGGCGAGAACCTGTTCCTGATCCGTGACGGGGTGATCCACACGCCGGGCTTCGCGCACTCGGTGCTGGGCGGCATCACGCGCGATTCGGTGATCCGCCTGGCCCGCGACCTGGGATACGAGGTGCGCGAGACCTCCATCCCGCGCGAGCTGATGTACATCGCCGATGAGCTGTTCTTCACCGGCACCGCGGCCGAGATCACGCCCATCCGCTCCGTCGACCGGCTGGTCATCGGCGCCGGCCGGCGCGGCCCGGTCACCGAGAAACTGCAGAAGGCGTTCTTCGGCCTGTTCACCGGCGCCACGCCCGACCGCTACGGCTGGCTGGAACCGGTGGACATGGCGGCCGTGCCGCGCGCGGCGAGCGCCTAGGAAGACCGTCATGGCTGCACCAAAGACGCTCTTCCAGAAAGTCTGGGAGCGGCACGAAGTCGTGCCGCAGACCGCCGACGCGCCGGCGGTGATCTACATCGACCTGCACCTGATCCACGAGGTGACCTCGCCGCAGGCCTTCAGCGAGCTGCGCGCACGCGGCCTGCCGGTGCGCCGCACCGACCGCACGCTGGCCACGATGGATCACTCCACGCCCACGCGCACCGAGCAGGTGTTCGGCGGCGCGCCCATCACCATCGAGTCGGCGGCGAAACAGGTGCGGCAGCTGGAACTCAACTGCGCGCAGTTCGGCGTGGAACTGCTGAACCTCGCCAGTGACCGGCGCGGCATCGTGCACGTGATCGGCCCGGAGCTGGGCGCGACCCAGCCGGGCAAGACCATCGTGTGCGGCGACAGCCATACCAGCACGCATGGCGCGTTCGGCGCGCTGGCCTTCGGCATCGGCACCACGGAGGTCGGCCATGTGCTGGCCACGCAGTGCCTGCTGCAGAGCAAGCCGAAGACGCTGGCCATCAACGTCACCGGCAGCCTGAAGCCCGGCGTCACCGCCAAGGACCTGGTGCTGGCCATCATCGGCCGGATCGGCGTGGGCGGCGGCACCGGCCACGTGATCGAATTCCGCGGGCCGGCGATCCGCGCGCTGAACATGGACGAGCGCATGACCGTGTGCAACATGTCCATCGAGGCCGGCGCGCGCGCCGGCATGATCGCGCCGGACGAGGTCACCTTCGACTACCTGCGCGGCCGGCCGCGCGTGCCGCAGGGCGCGGCCTGGGACCAGGCGGTGGCCGACTGGCGCACGCTCGGCACCGACGCGGGCGCCGTGTTCGACCGCGAAGTGTCGCTGGACGCCTCGCAGGTCGAACCGATGATCACCTGGGGCACGCATCCGGGCATGGTGGCGCCGGTGTCGGGCAACGTACCGGTCAGCAGCGAGGATCCGGTGTTCGACCGCGCCCTCGCCTACATGGGCTTCTCCGCCGGCCAGAAGCTGCAGGGCAGCCCGATCAACGTGGTGTTCATCGGCAGCTGCACGAATTCGCGGCTGTCGGACCTGCGTGCCGCGGCCGCGCTGCTGCGCGGCCGGCATCTCGCACGCGGCGTGCAGATGCTGGTGGTGCCCGGTTCGCAGCAGGTGAAGAAGCAGGCCGAGGCCGAAGGGCTGGATCGCGTGTTCATCGAGGCCGGCGCCGAATGGCGCGAGTCCGGCTGCTCCATGTGCCTGGGCATGAACGGCGACACGGTGGCCAAGGGCCAGTACTCGCTGAGCACCAGCAACCGCAACTTCGAGGGCCGCCAGGGGGTGGGCGCGCGCACGCTGCTGGCCAGCCCGCTGACCGCAGCGGCATCGGCGGTGCGCGGCGCGATCACCGACCCGCGGGAGTTCATGTGATGGAACCCTTCACGCGCATTAGTTCCGCCACGGTGGTCATGCCACAGGCGGACATCGACACCGACCAGATCATCCCGGCGCGTTTCCTGCGCACCACCGTCAAGGACGGCCTCGGCCGCGAGCTGTTCGCCGACTGGCGTTACCTGCCCGATGGCCGGCCGAATCCTGATTTCGTGCTGAACCAGCCGGCCGCGGCCGGCTGCCAGGTGCTGGTGGCGGGTGACAACTTCGGCTGCGGCTCCTCGCGCGAGCAT
>Ga0335083_10000372_pt1 | contig 69629 bp, 55 predicted proteins | sample Lox_Sample_42_FD_206716 | JGI IMG/M metagenome (GOLD analysis project Ga0335083, IMG submission 206716) | Soil microbial communities from Loxahatchee National Wildlife Refuge, Florida, United States - Lox_Sample_4.2 | ecosystem: Environmental > Terrestrial > Soil > Wetlands | place: USA...
TAGTTTCGCGAGCGCTGAAGCCGAAGTTCGATGCAAGCCGCACTGGATCGAGCCAGAATTTGGCCGAGACATCGTCGCGGTCCACGCGGACATGAGGCGGCTCGTTTGGCTCGTGGCTGTAGCAGTAGAAGCGGTACGGGCCGGTCCTCAGAACAGTCGGCATAGATTCGGCTTCGCTGAATTGTAAACCGACCCTCTCCTAGTCGCCTGCACAACGAGCCTTCGAGACCGGCCCCATCCGCATGGGCGGCGCGGATAACCGCTGGTTACCTTACCGCCTGAATGTTACGAAAGTACAGTTACCCTACCTGTACCTCCGTAATCTTGACAGCGTCCCGTTTCGCGGTAGGCTTAGGATCGGGGCGCTGGGAGTATCGGTGTCCCTCACCGGGGCCCCCGCCAAGTCCCGTCCTTGGACTTAGTGGGGTGGCTCACCCGTCCCGCAGAGCGGGGAACGCGGGTTGCAATTCGCTCTTTGACAATTTGAGCCGTTTTGCGGGCGTGAGCGCAGCGGGGGCCCGCAGAGCCTGCCCTGAGCAACGCAGAAAGGCGAAATCCCGAGACCCTGACAGAGGCGAGATAGGGGTTCTAAGTCCTTTAAAAGGAATACTATGCGATAAGTCTTTGTGTCTCAAGTATTTGCACCCAAAACTACCATATCGTCTCGCTAACCGATTTATTTTCAATATTATCGACGTTAGGGGAGGGGGTAGTGGATAGCACGTCGTACAGGCTGGGACGCGTACCCGACGGTACCGACCGGGAGGGTTCCTGAACCGTGAGCGAGCGGCCGTGCCGAGGGCTAAGGCTGTCTAGTTGTTGCCGTAATCGGTAGAGCGGGACTTTAAGCCAGCGTCCACCAGTAGCTACAAAAGCCCCAATCGGCTTTCAGCCGCCTGCGGGTCTGGCGCCGGCTGAAGCCGGCTCGAACAGCATAAGGGGAGGGCTGGACGCGGTGCTGAAGCGCCTCTCCACCCGACTCTATCCACCCAAGGAGTTTTGTCCGCAGCCTGCGAAGTCGTGCCCTCTCAAAGCCGGGGATGTCAACAAAGCCAAGCGAAGCTGAGAGCTGACAACCTACTGCATCTGCTGCAGCTTGGCGATCAGCTTTTGGGCGAGGTTCTCTTCCCACTCCGACCACAACACTCGTCCGCTGATGGCGCAATGCGTTTCCACTTTGCTGTGGAACGTCACCAGCTGGGCCAGCGCATTGAACGCGACCGCTGTTTGAGGGTGACAAAGTCACTGTGCTACGATTCTAAGTTTGTTCAGCACCATGCGCAGGCTGGCATGGTTCCCCGCCTTTTTCGGGGCCTTTGGAAGGCGCCGCTCTTGTGTCTTCCGGGGTGACTCTGTGCCTCACCGGCAACCTCGGGTTGTCTAAGCGTTCGGCGCACGCCGCGTCCGGGGAAAATCGCCTTTGAGAGACTTGCGGAGTTGCCGTTTGTCGGAATTTGGCGGTGCTGCAAGCGTAATAAGGAGTCCCAGGTGAAGAATTACGAAGGCACGAACATCCGCAATGTCGCCCTGGTAGGGCATTCACACTCTGGCAAGACCTCGCTGGCCTCGGCGATGCTGTTTACCGCCGGCGCCAGCCAACGACTGGGCCGCGTGGACGAGGGCAATACCGTCACCGACTACGACGAGGAAGAGGTGGCGCGTGCCATGTCGATCTCGGCCGCCACCGGGGTTATCGAATGGCGCGGCGCGAAGATCAACCTCATTGACACACCCGGCTTCAATATGTTCATCCACGAAGCTGAGATGGTGCTGCCGGCTGTTGAAGCGGCACTGGTGGTGGTGGACGCTGTCAGCGGTGTAGAGGTCGTCACCGAGCGCATCTGGCATTACTGCGACAAGTTTGCCCTGCCGCGAGTGATCGTTTGCACCCGCATGGACCGAGAGCGCGCCGACTTCACCCGCGTCATGGAATCGCTCACCTCTGCCTTCGGCCGCACGGTGCTTCCTGTGCAGTTGCCCATCGGCGCGGAGAAGAGCTTCAACGGAGTCGTGGACCTGGTGAAGATGAAGGCTTACACCTACGAGATGGGCGGTAACGGCAAGGCGAAGGTCGGTCCGATTCCGGCCAATCTGGAGGAGGAAGCCAAGGCCGCGCATGAGCGTCTCATCGAGCTGGTTGCCGAAGGCGATGACGCTCTCATGGAGGAGTTCTTCGACAAAGGGACCATCGCCGAAGAGCACATTGTCAGCGGCCTGCACAACGCCATTCGCGAAGACAAGATTTTCCCGGTGCTATTCGCCTCAGGGCTGGGCAATGTCGCCACTGACGAGGTACTGGACTTTGTTGTTGACTACATGCCGACGGCTGCCGAGCGCGGTACGGTGAAAGCAGCAGCCACAGCAAACAACGGCGAACCGGCGACGCGCAAGGTCGGCGATTCCGAACCGCTTTCCCTCTTCGTCTTCAAGACCATCAGCGATCCGTTTGCCGGCCGCATCTCGTTCTTCAAGGTCTATTCCGGGGTGCTGAAGAACGACGCCACGCTGCAGAACTTCACTCGCAGCAGCAGCGAGAAATTCGCGCATTTGTCGGCAATGCAGGGCAAGACCGCAATCCCCATGAACGAACTGCACGCCGGCGATATCGGCGCTGTTGCCAAGCTGAAGGACACCCTCACCGGCGACACGCTGGGCGACAAGGCCGCGGCCATCCAATATCCGCAGGTGACCTTTGCCGAGCCGGCCATCACCTTCGCCATCGAACCCAAGACCCGCGCCGACGAAGACAAGCTGAGCAACGGCATCCACAAGCTGATGGAGGAAGACGCCATGCTGCGCTTCTTCCGCGACCCCCAAACGAAGGAATTCCTTATCGCAGGCACGGGCCAGCAGCACATCGAGGTCGTAGTCTCGAAGCTGAAGAACCGTTACCACACCGAAGTTGTCCTGAAGGCGCCGAAGGTCCCGTATCGTGAGACCATTCGCGGCCGCGCCGACGTGCAAGGCCGGCACAAGAAGCAGACCGGCGGGCACGGCCAGTTCGGCGACTGCCGCATCAAGGTGGAACCGCTGCCACGCGGCGGACACTTCGAGTTCGTCAATGAGATCTTCGGCGGCGCCATTCCCAGAAACTTCATTCCCGCCGTCGAGAAGGGCATCGTCGAGGCCGCCGAGCGCGGCTATCTCGCCGGGTATCCCATGGTGGACTTCAAGGTCGTGCTGTACGACGGCTCGTACCACGATGTCGACTCCAATGAGCTGTCGTTCAAAATGGCGGGCCGCATCGCCTTCAAGAAGGCCATGGAGCAGGCCAAGCCCACGCTGCTGGAACCAATCATGAACGTCGAGATCACCATCCCCGACGAATTCGCGGGCGCCATCATGGGTGATCTCAACAGCCGTCGAGGCCGCATCCAGGGCATGGACAACAAAGCCGGCAAGACGGTCATCAAGGCTATCGTGCCCATGGCTGAAATGCTGAGCTATGGCACCGACCTCACATCGATGACTCAGGGCCGTGGCAGCTTCGCCATGGAAATGGACCACTACGATTTCGTGCCTCAGGCGCAGCAGGAAAAGATCATCGCCCAAGCCAAGGCCGAACGCGGCGAAGAGGTCGAGGTGGAGGAGTAGAGATGATCGCCGCAGGCTGACAGTTGTGAGCTCCATAGCCCCCGCCGATGAGGCGCTCTACTCCATCGAAGGGTCCGGCTCGGCGCTTATTCTGCGTCTGGTCTCGGATGACAGAACGAACCGGCTGACCTGCGCGCGAGTGCAGGGGCTGATTGATGTCGTGGAAGGGCTTGCGACGCGGGCTCCATCACGCCTGGTGATCACCGGGAACGCGCACTTTTTCTCAGCCGGCGCCGACCTGAACGAGATCGCAGCATTGACCGGCCAGGAAGCATTTCGTTTCGCCCAAATGGGCCAGCGGCTGATGACCGCCGTCGCCAGCTTTCCTTCACCGACCATCGCCGCCGTGCACGGCTACTGCATGGGCGGCGGGCTGGATCTCGCGCTAGCGTGCCATCGCCGCATTGCTGCGCCCAATGCGATCTTCGGGCACCGCGGGGCGGCGCTGGGGCTGATTACCGGCTGGGGAGGCACACAACGCCTTCCGCGGCTTATCGGGAAGGCGCGGGCGCTGCAAATGTTTCTTGCCGCGGAAAAGCTGCACGCGACACGGGCCTTGCGGTTGGGTTTGGTAGATCGGCTCGCCGACGATCCAGTCGGAGCAGCGATGCCGGAGGGAGCCGACAGGTGAGACAGACTTGCATGGGTCGCGCCGGCCTAGGCGAAGCCCACGACGGGATGCGGAACGTATGGCTCTTCCAGGGCGGCGATTTCCTCTGCTGTCAATCTCAGCGAGAGCGCTGCGGTCGCGTCGTCGAGATGCTCCGGCTTGGATGCACCCACGATGGGTGCCGTGACCACCGGCTTGTGCAGCAGCCAAGCCAGCGCGACCTGCGCGCGTGGCACGCTTAGTTTCTGCGCAATTTCTCCGACGCGCTCAATGACACGGCGGTCGGAATCGCCCGCAGCGACGTATAGCTTCTTGCCGTACTGGTCAGTTTGCAGGCGGGCGGTAGTTTCATCCCAGGCGCGCGCCAGGCGACCACGAGCCAGCGGACTCCAGGGAATCACAGCAACGTTTTCGGCGGCGCAGAGAGGAAGCATTTCGCGCTCTTCCTCACGATGTAGCAGGTTGTAATGATCTTGCATGGTCGCGAACCGTGTCCAACCATGCCGGTCGGCCAGATGAAGCGCTTTGCAGAACTGCCACGCGAACATGGATGAAGCACCGATGTACCGCGCCTTACCGGCCTTGACCACGTCGTGCAGGGCTTCCAGTGTCACCTCGATGGGCGTGGTGTAGTCCCAGCGATGGATCTGGAACAGATCGACGTGGTCCATACTCAAACGCTGCAGGCTGGCGTCGATGTTCGCCATGATTGTCTTGCGTGACAGGCCGCGCGCGTTCGGCCCCCTGCGCTCAGAGAAGTAAACCTTGGTGGCAATGACCACTTCGTCGCGATTGGCAAAGTCGCGAATGGCACGACCCAAAATCTCCTCGCTGCTGCCGTCAGAGTAGGTGTTGGCAGTGTCGAAGAAATTGATGCCCAGCTCAAGGGCGCGCCGTATGAACGGGCGCGCCTGCTCTTCCGGCAGGGTCCAGGTATGCGCGCCGCGGTTAGGATCGCCGTAGGTCATGCATCCCAGGCAGATGCGCGACACTTCCATGCCGGTACGGCCTAGCCGTACGTAGTTCATGTTGCGGGTCTCTCTATCCTCTCAACATCGGGAAGATTAAGAAATCAAATCAGAACCAGAATGGTCCGAGTCGCGGCTGACGCTAACCACAAGCGCCGACCTCATCGTATGTGAAAGACAGAAACTGACAGCTCCCCGTTGACGATCTCTGCCTTACGCCAACCTGTCTTGTCGTTCAGCGCAACCCAGCGCCGTTCTTCCGTGCGGTAGTGCCAATCCTTGTCGAGTTGCAGGAAGATCTGCAGCCCCCTGCCCTCCAGAATGTTCAGGATACTGTTGTCATGCGAGTTGCGTTCATCGAAATCGGTTGAAGCGCGTTGGCCCATCTCGGCATAGATCTCATGCAGCTCAAACAACAGCTCATTGATTTCTTCGTCCAACGCCTCGGCTTTCAGCCCGATGCGGCGCGCCTCACGCAGCGTGATGGGATAGCTGTGCGCCGGATAGCCTGAGTTCAGAACGTCACTGACCCGCTTCGCCTTCCTGGCATCCTTCATGTGGTAGGAAAGGATCTCCAGGCAGAGCTTCGTCGACAAGGCACTGATGCGGTCCACGGCACCGATGACCAGAGGATGGACATAGGCAAACAATGCCTCGTAGGGGTTTGCAACCCTCCCTTTGGCCTGCTTCTGGTAGAGGCGCACAACGCGATGGAGTTCGTCCTGGCTCACTGCGACCCGGTCATTGTCGCGGTCAATCGGCGACAGATCGTGTGTGAGGGCAGTGTCAACCGCGGACAGCTGGGCGATCGGACCCATCAAAATTCTGTCCGCACCCAAAGCCAGCATGGTGGCTGCCGAGGAGCACTCCTGCGGCACCAGCACTGTCAGCCGTTTCACGTACTGGCGCAGGAGGTGAACCATCCGCAGTGATGCCTGACCGTATCCTCCATCTGACTTGATAAAGAAGTACAGGTGGTCAACTTTCCCGATGCTTTGCAGGATGCCGTACAGCCCGACCACGTCATTGGTGCAGATGGAGCCGTTAGGCGAGTTCCAATAGGTGATTAAGGGTGCTTCGAGTCTTGACTCAATCTGCGCAATGACCTTCTGCGTCCGTTCGGTCAAGACCTGCGGGGTCTTGAGCAAGACATCAGAAACCTTCCGCTGTCTGGCGGCTGACTGGGGCATGTTGGCAGCAAGTTTACCTGTTCAGCCTCTCAAAAGGATCATCCCCGTCTCTGCGTTCCACGTCGAGGGCGCAGATTTGACGCAAGAAAACAGTCGGTTTGTTACGCTGCCGCCTGGGTCCTTCGGGCTTCCATGCCATCCAGTACATGCCACAGGGCCTGTGCGGCAGTTTGGGCGGCGGCCAGCGCGCTGTCGGCCTGCTCGGGATGCGCGGCAATCTCGGCCCTCAGCAGTTCGCGCCACACATGCGAGTGTTCCACGTCGGCGAACTGATGCAGGGTAAAGTAGCCGCACGTCTTCGCATCAGCGCCATAGCGCTCGGCGAGGCCGTCAGCCTTTGCCTTGGCCACACGCGGGACCTGCGACTCATAGGCGTAGAACGCTGCCAGCGCTTCGGCTACAGAGCCTTCGGACGCAACGCGGCGAAACTCCGCGATTAGCTCGCGCACCTCCGGCAGCGGTTCGCGCTCACGCACCTCGTCGCGTTCAGCACCCATACCTTCGGCGAAGTCGAGCCACAAGTCGCTGTGCGGACGCCCCTCAATCTCTTCTTCGCAAAGGTTGCGCAGGACGGCGCGCCGCACCTGGCCGTCATCCAGTCGCGAGTGCAACGCGCTCAGGTACGCAGGAAAAGCGGATACATGATGGTAGTAATCGCCGGCGTATTCGCGGAGGTCAATGCGCGTAAGTTGGCCTGCGGTCCAAGCTTGGTAATACGGATGGCACAACAGATCGTAGCGGGCGATGCGCTCTTCGAGCGCCGCAAGGAAAGCCTGTGAGTCCATGATTTACCCCACAAAGAAGTTTGCACCCATGAGTGACAACACTATACGGGAGGGGTGGGCGATAGGACAAGGTCAAGGCTCCACAAACATGGCTGCCTGCGAGCGCTGGCAGCTGTAGTACGTAATTCGCGCTGGAGACGGTAAACGACGCATGCGCGAACAATGGGAGGTCCGGTCGTAGCGAACTGCGTTCTATAATCATTGCTTCTGTGGGCGTCGGCTCGGGTGAAGAGGACCATGGCAAGCCCTGCCCGTGTCCAGTTGATTTCCGCTGAGAGAAAGGGGAGTGTTGAAGACGGAGCATCCACCCAGAGGGACAGCGTCTAGCGCAGTTCAGATGGACGCTCACCAGGCGGATTCGGTCTCTAGCAACCCAAGTCTCCAGGGCAGAATCAAGCTCAAGCTGTTCCTGTGGTCGCTCACTCTCAGTGCGATCTTGTTTCTTTGCTTCGACTGGCTTTATAGTGCAGCAGTCCTGCACCGTGCCGTGGCTGAGAATGCGCACGGCTTCTGCTTCGTCCGCGATCCGGTACGCCACTTTGCCTTTCGGCCCAACTGCGAATGCACCCGCCCCTGGCTGCGGGATTCCTATGGGTTCTACACCAACAACCTTGGCTTTAGAGACGAGCGAGTCCGGGACGTGCCGCTAGCTGTTTTCCAACCGCGCATCCTGATACTCGGCGATTCGGCGCCCGAGGGTATGACCTCCTGGAGCGACAGCTTCATTGGTCGCGTCGCGGCCCGGTTTCCGCAGTACGAGTTTCTCAACGGCAGCGTGGAGGGCTATTCGCCTTCCAACTACTTAAACACGGCACGGATGGTCTTCGAGAAGGGAATCGAGGTTGACGAAATGATTGTCTTCATCGACCTTTCGGATATCCAGGATGAGGCCGCGTTCTTTCACGACAGGGATGCGTCTGGGGCAGTGGAGATCGCGGACCGGAAATACACCAAAGACAATTGGTATTCGAGACTCAGACTTTACATCGGAGAGCATCTCTTTATTACCAACGACATCTTTCAGTTTTTCGAAAGCAACCTGGTGAGGTTGGGGTGGTATCACCTTGAGTTAGGGCATGGCGGCAACGAGTTCGACTTGGTGCGCTCAGCGTGGACGTATCGGAAAGTCTCCGACACGGATCCGTATGAGACGGGCTATGCTCCTCTGGGGGTCGAGGGCGGGATCACCCGGGCTAAAGCGAAGATGGATGAGCTATGGCAGGATTTGCAGAAGCGCAATATTCCGCTCAGCATTGTGGTTTACCCTTGGCCGGCGCAGCTTGCGCACGACAATGTGGACTCGCGGCAGGTGCAGATTTGGCGTGCCTGGTGTGAGGGCAAGTGCAAGCGCTTCATCTCATTGTTTCCGGCGTTCTTTGCAGTGAAGGAAGACTGTCCGAAGAGCCAGCCGGGGTGCTGGTACCTCAGCCACTTCATTTTTGGGGATACGCACTATAACTCAGTGGGCGACGCTCTGGCGGCCCAGGTGATCAGCCAGAGTTTAGAGCAAATTCCCGCGCAGAAGCGTGAGATGCCAGTTGGCAGCCCGTATACGGGTGCGAAGTAGGATTATCGCGTTGCACGGCTATGCGCCGCGGAGCGGGCATGTGTCTGGGCGCTGGCGTAGAGATTGTCAATCTCCTTGCGATAACGCGTTTCCAGATGACGTCGGCGCAGCTTCATGCTGGGGGTGAGGGTCCCATCGGCGATACTGAGCTCTTCGGGAATCACCAGCACCTTCTTCAACTTCTCGAACTGCGCCAGATTACGGTTTAATTCCTCGACGATACCCTCGTAGAGCGACTGCACGTGCGGCGATTTCACCAGCTCTCTGCGCGAGGAGAACCTAACGCCATGCCCACGCGCCCACTCTTCCAGCTCCGCGAAGTTGGGTACAATGAGCACCGCCGGGAACTTCCGCTTATCACCGAGCAGGGCTGCCTCTCCGACCAGCAGGTTGGCCTTCAGAGAGTTTTCGATGGGCTGGGGAGCAATGAACTTTCCGCCCGAAGTCTTGATTAGGTCCTTTTTGCGGTCGGTGATGGAGAGGAAACCATCTGCGTCCAGCGAGGCGACGTCGCCTGTTTTGAACCAGCCATCTTCAAATGCGGTTGCCGTCTCTTCCGGCATCCTCCAATAACCTTTGAAGACCGATGGTCCGCGCACCAGCAATTCGCCATCCGGCGCGATCTTGATTTCGACGTTCGACACCGGCTTGCCCACGCTGCCCAAGCGATGATAGATGGGATTGTTGACGGCGATCACGGGCGAAGTTTCGGTAAGGCCGTAGCCTTCGTGGATGCGAATGCCGAGGTCGGCGTACCAGGTGGCGATTTCACGCCCCAGGGGAGCTCCTCCGGAGACGAAGACTCGGGCGCGGCCGCCCAGGCCTTCGCGGACCTTGGAGAAAACCAGAGCGTTGGCCAGCTTCCAAGTGAAGGCAGCCGGTGCTTCGCCGCGCAGGATGGTCTCACGATTGGAGGCCCCTACCGCGAGGGCCCACTTGAAAAGAGCCCCCTTCAGGCCGTGCATTTTATGCTGCACCTGGTTGTACACTTTTTCGTATACCCGCGGCACGGCCACGATGATGGTCGGCTTCACTTCGCGCATGGTTTGGGGCAAGTCGTCAAGGTTGGGGCAATACGCGATGGCGATGCCATGATATTGCAGCGCGTAATCCACGTGCCGCGCCGTGATGTGTGACAGCGGCAGATAGGAAATGCTGAGATCGTCCTTACCCACCTCGAACATGTCCAGCGACACACTGACGTTGGAAGCGATGTTGCCGTGGGTGAGCATCACGCCCTTGGGTGTGCCCGTCGTACCGGACGTGTAGATGAGGGTCGCGAGATCGTCTGGTTCGACGGCCATCGCAATGGTGTCCAGCTCCGGATCAGCACCCTGTTTGCCGTTGCGCAGGAAGGACCACATGTGCACCGCCCTGGCCAGCTCCGGAGCGTCATCCATTACAACCGCGTGCTCGATGGCGGTCTGTTCGCGAACGGAAGACAGCTTCTCGTACTGGTGGCGGGAGGAAACGAATGCGACACGTGCCCCCGAGTTCTGCAGCACGTACAAGACCTGCTCGGCGGTTTGCGTGGCGTAGATAGGTACCACCACGGCGCCCAGCAGCAGGGTAGCGTAGTCGGTGATGGCCCACTCCAGCCGGTTCTCGCTGAGGATGACGACACGGTCGCCCTGGCCGACGCCCCACGCCTGCAATTGCCGCGCCGCCGAATACACCCAGTCCCGCAGTTGCGCGGAGGATATGGGCTGCCACACCCCGCCTTCGCGCCGGAGCATGATGCGCTCGTGATTGCGGTCTACGACGGTGAAGAAGATTTCGTTGAGGGTCCGGATGCTCATGGTTCGAATGCTTCAATCGCAAGGCAATGTGAAGCCAGCGCTGCTTCCAACGCCAAAATCCTACAACCCGGAGCGACCGGGACGCTGTGACCTGTGACCGCTATCGCTGTGCTATCGGAAACCGGCTTGGCGGGGTTCCGGTGCCTGCTCTTACGATTTATTGCCGCTCCGCATCCCGTTCGTGAAGATATCCACCACCGTGTCGGCCACGTTGGACAGACGATAGTCATGTTCATTCAGCACCCATGTGGTCACCATCTCATCGAGGGCCCCGAAGAAACAATTGGCTGCGATTTTGGCGGGCATCTCCGGTCTGAAAAGCCCACTCGCCTGTCCATCGCTGATGGCAGTACGGGCCAGGGTGAGGTACTCAATCATGTGATGGTGCGAAAACTCCGACAGAAAGCGCGTGCTCTGTCGCAACTCCATCTGGAAAACCACCGCGAGGTTGCGATTCGAGCCCAGCGCGTCCAGGTGCAGAAAGGCCAGGCGGCGCAGTCGGTCGACCGGGTCGGTGAGTTGCTCCAACTCACTGCGCGCCTGCCGCATGAACGCGTCAAAAGCAGTATTGATCGCCGTCATCAGGATCTCTTCTTTGCTCCGGAAATAGAGATAGACCGTGCCGTCGGCCACGCTGGCGCGATCCGCGATGTCGGAGACGCGGGCGATAAAGAATCCCTTCTCAGCAAACACAGCGACGGCAGCGTCCAAGATGCGCTGGTATTTCTCGGAATTGCGGATGACGCCGCCGCTTCCACTGGGCGGCAAAACGGATTGGGGTTCGTTCTTCACATTAGTCTATGGGTTCAAAATTCGCATGCCTTGGTCCAAGCGGTGGAGCGCTAACGATCCCGCGGCCGCCGAATGAATGCTCATTCAGTTTATGAGCACAGCCGCGACTTGCGCAATCGGAAAACAGCTCGGCAGGGGCATGTTCGTTTCCGAACAGTAGGAGATTGCCCGTGAACATTCCGTCCTTATTGCCAGCTCTAAGTTGTTGGTCGGGCGCAGACAGATTTGGCTGCGGACCTGCAGTCTGGGCTCTTGCTGGGAAGCTCCTGCGGTGGGAGTCTTGCCTCTGGAACTCGGTTCAAGGCAGATACCAATGCACACCCTTTCCGACGTCCGCTACGCGATTCGGCAACTGCGCAAGGCGCCCATCTTTGCGCTGGTAGCGGTGGTTACGCTGGCACTGGGCATCGGCGCGAACACCGCCGTCTTCACGCTGCTCGACCAGGCTTTGCTGCGCGAGCTGCCGGTAGTGCATCCCGAACAGCTTGTGAGGCTGCAATTCAGCGGCTCGGCCCGCGGTCACTTCAATACCTTTGGCGGGGACGATCGCGACTTCTTCTCCTATCCGATGTATCGCGATTTGCGCAACCAGAACGGGGTCTTTGAAAGCCTCATCGCCACTGACCTGCAGAACGTCAGTGTGACGTGGAATAACCAGCCGGAAATGGTCGGGTGTGAACTGGCTTCGGGCAATTACTTCCAGGCGCTAGGCCTGCAGCCCGCGATGGGGCGCCTCCTCGTACCCGCCGATGATTTTCCGAACAGCAACCCTGTGGCAGTGCTCAGCTTCAACTACTGGAAGCGACAGTTCGGCTCCGACCCGCGAGTTATCAACCAGGCGCTACTGATCAACGCGCATCCCTTCACCATCGTGGGCGTGGCGCCGCCGGGCTTTCACAGCTTGATCGCCGGTGCCACCGAGGAGGTGTTCGTACCGCTCACCACCAAGAACGTCATCACGCCCCGCTGGCAGGACCTCGAGGATTTCAACTCGCATTGGCTGATGATTGTGGGGCGGCTGAAACCCGGGGTCGGCCGCGCGCAGGCGGAAGCCGGTCTGCAACCGCTGTGGCACGCGCTGCGGGCGGCGGAGCTGGCGCAGATCCCCAATGCTTCTCAACGCCTGCGGCGCGCGTATCTTGACGAGTCGAGCATCCTGGTGCTGGACAGCGCACGCGGTTTCTCGCCCCTGCGCGACCAGATCGGCACGCCGCTGGTGATCGTGATGGGCATGGTGCTGCTGCTGTTGCTGATGGCGTGCGTAAACGTGTCCAGCCTGCTGCTGGTGCGGGCTGCGAGCCGCGCGCGAGAGATGTCGGTGCGCTATGCCATGGGAGCGGGCCGCTGGCAGATCATCCGCCAGTTGCTGGTTGAAGGTGTGCTGCTGGGTCTGCTGGGCGGGACCCTTGGTGTGCTGCTGGCCCCGGCTGTTTCCTCGGTGCTTATCCGCCAGGTCGCGGACGAGGCGGCAAGCGATCTGCCGTTCTCTTCCCACCTTGATGCTCGCATCCTAGCCTTTAACTTCGCGCTGGCGCTGATGGTCAGCCTGCTGTTCAGCCTGACTCCAGCCTTGCGTTTCCTGCATCCCGATCTGGCTAATTCGCTCAAGCAGCAAAGCACAACGTCGGCGGGCGGGCCGCTGCGATTCCGGCGCGTGCTGGTGGGAGCTCAAATTGGCTTAAGCCTGCTCCTGCTCTTTGGCGCAGGCCTGTTTGTGCGCACCCTGCACAACCTGCGCACGCTCGACGTCGGCTTTGCCACCGATCATCTGGTCAGCTTCCAGATCAACCCGCGGCTGGCGGGCTATCGGCCGGAGCAGGTCATTCCCCTGTTTCGCCGGATCCAGCAGGCGCTTTTGATCCTGCCCGGAACGCATTCGGTGGCGGCGACTGACGATCCTGACCTCGCCGGCGAAAACGACAACGGGGATGTAGTCGTTCAGGGCTATAACGCGCAGGAAGGCGAGGACATGAACGCGGAGGAGCCTAACGTCACGCCCGGCTACTTCCTGACCATGAAGATTCCCGTGGTTGCCGGCCGGACGTTCACCGATGATGACGTCGCGGGGAAATCCAAAGTTGCGGTGGTGAACGTCGCCTTTGCGCGGCACTTCTTCGGCGATCCCCAGAACGCGGTCGGCAAAATGATGAGGTTCGGTGGCGCAGCCGACACCAAGTTAGACAACGAAATCGTGGGCGTAGTGGGAGATACGCGTCACGCGCGCGTCCGCGACGCCGTGGTGCGTACTGCCTATCGGCCATGGCTGCAACTGACTCAGCCAAATTTTCTCACCGTGCACGTGCGCACCTGGCAGCCGCCGCAGACGGCACTCTCCAATATTCGCGGCGCTATGGAGCACCTCGATTCCCATCTGGCACTGAGCCATCTACGGACCATGGACGTGCAGATCGAGGACAACCTTGCCGTGGAACGGCTGGTGGCGCTGCTGGCTGTGAGCTTTGGTGTACTGGCCGTTGTGCTGGCCGCAATTGGTCTCTATGGCGTGCTGGCGTATGCGACGGCGCAACGCACACGCGAGATTGGCATCCGCATGGCACTGGGAGCGCAACGAAGCAGCGTGATCAGGCTGGTACTGCGTGATGTGTTGTGGCTGGCAGGCATCAGTATTGGGTTGACGCTGCCCGTGGCCCTGCTGCTGGCGCGCCTGCTGCGCAGCCAACTCTTTGGCATCAGCGCTGCCGATCCGCTCACGCTGCTGGCAGGGATGGCGCTGGTAGCTGCCGTGGCATGGCTTGCGGCCTGGCTACCTGCGCGCCGTGCGGCATCCGTGGAACCGACCCAGGCGCTGCGGATGGAGTGATGAAGCACCTGCGCAGCGGGTGGCAGCCGGCGCGGGCAACAGAGCCCATCAGATCAGATAGCACGGGTCACCGGTTGTCGGCGACTTCACTAGATCACGTGCAGACGCGCTCGCATCTTCTCCGCCATCTCCTGTACGAGTTGCAGCTTGCAGGCGACGTCGGCCGGAAGGGCGGGATTGCGCAAAACCAACTGGGAAGTCAGCAGAATACCTGTGACCTCGCCCCGCAACTGGTTGCGGAGCTCGCGCTCAACCGTCCGCAGGGCGGTGTGTTTTTCCTTTTCACTTCGCCGGAACGCCACTTGGGCCTCGCGAACAATCCTGGCGGTGCCATGGAGGGACAAGTTCAAGTAGATCGGCATGGCGGTGCCGGCATGATTTAACAACGTGTCCAGTGCCTGGAAGTCGGCCTCCAGCAGCGACTGGTCGATGCCCATGGCCTCGTACTCGGCATTGCGCAGCCGGGTAATGGCCTGTGGCACTGAGCTGGCTATCTGGGTCTTATGCCCCGTGCCTTGCTCCAGGGCAGCAGCACATTCGTGCGCCCGGGACGATGCCGTGACTAACAACATCATGATCTGCCTCCATGCGGCCCTTCGCGGACACACGTAACCTGTGGCCCGGCTACAGTTGGATGCGAGCTACGACTACGGCAGTGGCTCAGACTGCCGGGCCGTATTCCTTGAGCTTGCGATAAAGAGTAGTCTTTCCAATGCCGAGCCGACGAGCGGCCTGCAACTTGTCTCCCTTTAGCACATCAATGGCGTGCAGGATGGCGTGCTTCTCCACCTGCTCCAGCGGGGTGATGGCGTCTACGCCGACGGCCTGCACGTCCTGCTGGGGATAGGCCTGGAAGTTGCGTAGCGCGGTCGGCAAATCGGCCACGTGAATGGCGGAAAAGGAACATGTCGTACAAGCTCGCTCGACACAATTCTCCAGCTCGCGCACATTACCCGGCCAGTCGTAGGCGAGCATCAGGCGCAAGGCATCGTCACCCAAGGTGTGTTGGGTTTGGGTCGCAGCGTTGACCCGCTCCAGCACGTTCCCGATCAACAGCGGAATGTCCTGCCGGCGCTCGCGCAATGGTGGGATGCGCAGGGTAAGCACGTTCAGCCGGAAATAAAGGTCACGGCGGAAACTGCCCTGCTGCACCGCGGCTTCGAGATCGCGATTGGTGGCAGCCAGGATGCGCACGTTGATAGGCACGGCGCGCGTGCCCCCCACTGGCCGGATTTCCTTCTCCTGGATGGCGCGCAGCAGTTTGGACTGCAAATCCACCGGCAGCTCGCCGACTTCGTCGAGAAAGATGGTGCCGCCCTCGGCGGTCGACATCAGCCCATTCTTGGCACGCACCGCCCCGGTGAACGCACCGCGAACATAGCCGAACAACTCGCTCTCGATCAGAGTCGGTACTAGCGATCCGCAATCTACCGGAATGAAAGGCTGGTCGCGGTAGGGGCCAGAGTAATGGATGGAGCGCGCCACCAATTCTTTGCCGGTGCCGCTCTCGCCTAGGATGAGAACCGGATGGCTGCTATGCGCCGCCTTGGCAATAATGCGGTATAGCTTCTCCATCTCCGGAGCGTGGCCGACCAGCGAGCCAAAGCCATGTTTCGATTTCAATTGCTCGCGCAGGAGGCGATTTTCAGTGGTGAGCTTGAGGTGTGCGGTCACGCGCTCCAGTACCAGTCGCAGCTCGTCGAAGTTGAACGGCTTGGTAATGTAGTCGTACGCCCCAAGTTTCATAGCTTGCACCGCGGATTGCACCGTGGCGAAACCGGTCATCACGATTACCGCCGTTTCGGGTCGCAGGCGCTTCAACTCGCGAAGCACCTCCAAGCCGCTGGAGCCGGGCAGCCGCAAGTCCAGCAGCACGACGTCCACCGCACTCGCGTTGAGGACGTGGTAGGCATGGTCGGGAGAGTCCGCCACTTGAGTGTTGAACCCCAGCGAGCGGGCCACCTCTCGGCAAGATTCGCGCATGGAGCGTTCATCGTCAACGATCAACAGATTTAGCAGGTTGGTCTCGGAGGGCAACTCAGTGGCTGCAATGGTGTCTGCGGTAAGCACGTGGCGCATCCCTTCTCCGTCGTTCCCGTCACGCGGAAGCGTCGGATTAATTTGGGCTTCACTCTTCATGGCTATGTTTCCTCTTTCGGGAAAGACGTGCTAGTGCAGCGGTCACATGACGATGTGAGTTGGGCTCGACCAGCGAACAAGAATCCAGGGCCAGGGAAGACTGCGTCAGAGGCGGCAGTTTCGCCAACCCTTTTCGCAGCCTTATCCCGCCCTGGAGCGGTCACCGCAGCCGTGCTTGCATGTGAAGAGGGTACCCGCCCGCAATACTGTTGTGTGGCCTCTTCTGACAGATCAATTGGAAACCGGACCAGCAGCCGCCGCAAGAGATCGCAAGCATCCGCAGCTTCTTGCGCTGTTGCAAGCTGGCTTGTTGAGGTAGTCCGTCCCGGTGTGTCCATCGCGCTCATCCGCTGCTCCCTAAGCTCAACATCTTCCTGAGAGCACGCTTGCTGCCACGGCTGGTCCTGCGGCAAAACTATTGTGGCAACAACACTTCCATAGCCTTGTGAGTCGCGGCGAGTCGCGCCAGTTTCCGGCGCTGGTTCCAATGTGGAATGGGACAAACCCCTGCACCTCGCGCAACGCCTTACAGGTTAAGCGCTTACACTGGTTCCGTTCTTAGGAATGCGGAAGCGGTATGGTGCTCGAATCGGGAAACTCTCACGGCAAACGCCCTGTGCGGTCCGCCCCTGGATGGCATTATTCGCGGATGCAGGATTAGGGACCGTTTCCAAAGAAAAACCCTAGTAGCGGCGTAGGCTACTAGGGTCGATTCCTTCCATCAACTGAGAAAGTGAGGAGAAGAATATAGAGCGTGCCAATCTACTGGCGGTTCGCAGACGGAGTCCCATCGGCGGTGCGCGCTGACTCCGCTGAAGCGGCTCCGCCCTGTTCCAGCAGCAGGCCGTTGTGGGCCGATGCGCCCAGCAAGCGTCCCTGGAAGTTTATGGCGGATCGAATCGAAACACTTGCTTCCGGTGTACGCTGCCAAGTGTGTCCGTCGTCCTTGCTCTCAAAGACAGCATGATTGCGGAGAGCTGTCGCCAGCAGACGCTGCCCAGCAGCGTCGTAATGCACTCCCAGAACATCCTCCTTGGCTAGGCCGCCCAGTATGTACTGCCAGCTCTTGCCTCCGTCTGTTGAGCGCATAGCTCCCTGACGACTAGCCAGCCACAGTACCGAGCCGGGCGTCACCGTCAGGTTGTAAACGCCACTGACATAGGTTGGTAGCGCCACCGCTGTCCAGGTCTTGCCATCATCTCGAGAGATGTAGGCACCCTTATGACCGGCCAAGGTCACCGTGCCGTCCGCATAGCGGTTTACCGCACTGAAATTGCTCTCACCCTCAATGGGCTGGCCGTACCATTTCTGCCCCTGGTCAACGCTTATAAACAACCCCTCGTCAGTGGCAGCAAACCAAGCGTTTCCACTAATCTCCAGCGCTCGCACGCGCGGCGCCGTGGCAGGCGGAATAACCGGCTCAGCAGGCGCCTTCACCTTGGTCGCGTGCACTGTGCGCCTGGACGCTGTCGCCGTCTTCGGGGAAGACTTCGACTTCGATACCGGTACCGGCTCCGGCGCCGCTGGCTTCGGCTGCCATTCCGGAACTGGTCCCCAAATCATTTTCGCCGGCAACCAGGCAGCACCCAACGATACGAGAGAGAGGATACCGTGATTGGTGCCGGCGAACAGCGCTCCGCTGTCCGCCTGCTGCAGGCTCAGGATGTCCCGCTCTTCGAGGCCACGATTGGATTGCCGCCAGCTGTGGCCGAGATCATCGGAGACAAAGAAGCCGCCGTTGTCCTTGTCGTTCATCACTCCCACATAAAGGCGTTTGGAATCTTTGCGGTCGACGATCATTCCACCCACCGCGCGATGAGTGAAACCCCGATTCGAAGACGTGTAGTGTGCGAAGCCGTCATTGCTGGCAAGCACGCCCCGGCGGTCCGTTGCGAGCAGCACGCGCTCGGGATTACGGGGATCGATAAGCACGTCATTCACAATGACATCGGACGACGTTACTAGCGCCCATCTGGCGCCGCCATCGACCGTTTTCCAAAGTCCCCCGGTGGTGCCGGCGTAAACAATCGAGGGGCGCTGCGGATCTTGTTTCAGCACGCGAGTGCGGATCGCCGAATGGGGCAGCCCCTGTACCCTGCGGAAGAGCTCCGCACCATTTTCGCTTAGGTAGATGCCAGAGCAGGCGCTGGCGTAGACCCGGGATGGCTTCCTGGGATCGATAATGATGCTGAACACATCCGAATCGTCCAGGATTCCCTCCTTAAGATTATGCCAATGCACTCCTCCGTCGGTGGTCTTCCAGGGCAGGTGTTGCGTCCCAGCGTAGATGATATCGGGGTTTTGCGGATCGATGGCGACGGACACAAAGTTCTTCAGCGAAGAGTGGTTTTCAATGGCGATGGGGTTCTCGGGAGAGATGCGCTCCCAGGTCTCGCCGCCATCGCGGGAGCGGAAGACGCCAGTCACGGCTCCGATTACCAGTGTGTTGTGGTCACTGGGCGCCATGGCCAAGGCGCGGATGGACTTGCCGTGCGCTCCCATTAATTCCCGCCAAGTGTGGCCGCCGTCATCCGAGCGGAAGACACCGCCATCGTTATCGCCGAACAGCCCCCACGCCCCTGCATAGATAGTGTTCGGATTGGTGGGGTCAAAGATCACATGATCGAAAACATAGTCGTCGCTCGGGCCTAGATGAACAAAGAACGCCCAAGAATTACCCCCATCCTCGGAAGTGAAGAGCTGTCCGGCGCTGGTACCCAGGACCATGCGATTGGGATTGCCGGGATCGTACGCCAGACTGCGCACGTTGCCCCCCTCCGGCCCGATCAACTGCCAGTCCGCAGCCAGGGAAGAAATGGGGAATAGCAATCCGACGCAAACAACCAGTTTCGCTGCAAATCCATTCAAATTACGCATGAAAAAATTCGCCTACCTTTTTCAACTATGGTCGGAATGAAGAACGTACTGTTGGAGATCATAACTCCCGCACATTAATCCGTGCACGGTCTCCAAAATGCCAGTGCACCCATCCAGAATTGTCGTGCGCGGAAGCCAGCGCGCTAGATCAGGAAAAAGGCCGGTGAGAGGAAACCCCTCACCGGCCTGTGTTCAGATACGGCACCTGCCCTACTGCGCTGGAGGAGCCGCTGGTTTCTTCGCCTTCTTCTTAGGCGCTGGTGCGTTGCGCGATTGCGGCTGGACCTGGGTTTCGTCTACCGTCGTACCCTCTTCCAGTTGTCCGCCGCACATCGTGCCTTCGGGGACAAAGTAGAAGTGGGTCGCCTTGCCCTTAGTTCCGCCTTCACGCGGCTGGATGCGGCCAGCGTCGACCTTGGTCGGCCCGTCCGTGGTCAGGTAGTACTTGACGTTCACGGAGCGCTGCGCGCCCAGGGTCTTCTCGCTCACCACTTCCTTCTCGTCGGTGTAGCCCACGATGTCCAGCTTGCCATTGGGCATCTGCTGCAACCGCAGAGAGAGCTTGTCCAGCGTGTCCTTGCAGTCATTGTCCACGCGCCACGGTTTCTTGGGGTTCTTCTCAAACGTGCACTCGCCCCAATCCTCGATGTTGACGCACCCCTGCACGCTCGGCACCGTAACCGACGCGGTGCAACTGCTGCTCAGAGTGGCCGGATTCCCGCCGGGGCGATTAGTCGTCGCCGTGCCGGTCACGGTGATGGTTTTGCCCGCGTCCGCATTGGTCGCGGTCAAGGTCGCCGTGGTGCCGCTGCCGCTCAACTGACCACCGGTAGCCGACCAACTGTAGGTCATTGGCCAACCTTGCGGGTCAGTGGCTGTCATAGTGATCGTTGCCGGCTGACCGAGAGCGATCGTGGTCGGATTCGCCGAGCAACTTACGTCCGGCGGGAGCGGCTGCTTGACAGTGAAGTTAGCCGCACATCTCGCCGGCGGGATGGGGTCAGGCTTGCCGAGGAAGTTTAGATGATGCCCAGAGTCAAGATTCTTGAACTTGGGGTCGACGTCGGTGATGGTGGAATTCGCCGAGTAGTTGCCCGGCGCCACGTCGGTCGTGTCTACGGTTGCCGTCTGCGAGCTTGCATCGGAGACCTTGCCACCATTAGCAGCCCAAGCATAGGTGATCTTATGCTTCGGATTGAAACCAGCGCCCGTCGTGGTGACCTTCACCGGGTCTGGCGCAAAAACCGCGTCCGGCGTAGCCGAGGCGGTGCAGGTAAGCGGCGGGTTGTAGTAACTGCCAAGGTTGACCACGAGGCCTGCCGCCAGGCGAATGCTGTTCCACTGAGGGTTGTGGCCGCTAAGCACCACCTGGGAATAGTTGGAGTAGATGTAGTCCACTTGCGCCAGGCGTATGGCAAACCTCTTGTTGATGTTTAGATCAAAGCCGCCGCCGCCGCCGAGCGCGACCGACCACTTTGACCCATCACAGCACCTAGGGGAGTGGTCCGCCGCACCGACGAAAACGCGAAGGAAGGGAGAGAAGGTGTCGGTGTGGTACTTGTACTGCAGACCGCCAAGAATGTATCCCACACCGTTGCCCTGACCCCAGTGACCGCTACCGTCCACCAGAACGCCAAGATTGTGCGCCTGCGGAAGATAGTATGCGTTGGAAAGGTCGAAGCCACTGGCGAGGTCCGGTACTTTGTAGCCGAGGTCGCCGTAGCCATTCGCGTGTAACCAGGAATAGCCTGCAAAGACTTCATCGACGGGCTGGATGGTTTGCGCCGAGGCATGGGTCGCCAACAGACACAGCGCGAACGCCAGCGCGATACATGTAGCAACAACGCGTCTCGGGTTTAACGCAATACGAGAAGACATTCTTAATCCTCCGGAACTCTAGCAGTACCGTAAGCAAAGTGGCCCAGCTCGGGTTCAATTCTTACTTTTTCCTTTGTAGTACAGCGCAGGTTCTCCTCCTGCTCGCAACAGCAGATGATTGTACATGAAGGAGCACGATTCACAAAGCTTTTGTTGTCTACCAGTTCGTCGTGACAACTGTTTACTGACTATGCTCCCTTTTCAATCCAGCCAAGGTCGGCACCCATTATACATTCCTGTCCGAGCTCTTCCCCCTGCAGGACGTAGAAGGGACGCGTTTGGGGAATGCCGCTGGGGGATCAGACCGGGGTGCCTAAGTGTGCCCCCCGTCCGCTTTAGTCGTCAGTTGCCGGGAGCGCATGGTCGGCCCGGAAGTGTTACCTTAGTGGCAGCCGTTGCCTGAGTCTGGCCGTCCAGCCCAGCCAGACGAGCGCCGGATGTGCCGGTAAGCATCGAGATGTCGGCGTTTCTCAGCAAGATGGCGAATTGCGTGAGTTCGTCTTTCAATTGTACGAGGCGGCTGTCCCCATGACGCAAGAAAAAGTTTTAATCGTAGAGGACGAGGAAAACGAACGATTAGGCCTGGCGGAGTTGGTTCGGGCCTGGGGTTACGACACGGAAACTGCCTATGACGGCGTCGAGGGACTGGAACGAATTGAATCCTGGGGCCCGAGTATCGTCATAACCGATCTGAAGATGCCGCGGTTGAATGGCATGGAACTAATCAAGCAGATTGCCGCCCAACCCCAGCAAGTTGCGGTCATCGTTCTTACGGCTCAGGGTAGCGTTGACGCAGCGGTCTCAGCCATGAAGGCTGGTGCATTCGATTTTATCGAGAAGCCGGTTAATCCGGCACGTTTGCGCAGCATACTGCAAAACGCTTCGCGCATTCGCGGCACTGAGCGGGAATTGGAAGCCAGCCGCCGCAAGCTGCGCGACATTGGTGTCCTGGGTTCACTCGTGGGGCCATCCAAGAAGATGCAGGAAGTCTTCCGCTTGATCGAAATGGTGGCCCCAAGCACAGCCTCGGTGCTGATCACTGGAGAAAGCGGGACGGGCAAGGAATTGGTGGCGCGCACCATTCACTCGCTGAGCAGTCGCAAGGCTAAGCCGTTCGTGGCCATTAACTGTGCTGCCATTCCGGAAACGCTGATTGAAAGCGAAATCTTTGGGCACGAAAAAGGCGCATTTACGGGCGCATTGGAACGCCGTACGGGCTGCTTCGAACTGGCCGAAGGCGGCACTTTGCTGCTCGACGAAATTGGCGAGATGCCCATCGCTACGCAGGCTAAATTGCTGCGGGTACTGGAAGATCGCAAGCTGCGCCGGCTAGGGAGTAAGGCGGAAACCTCGGTGGATGTGCGCGTGCTGGCCGCAACCAACAAAGCTCCCGAAGAGGCAGTTGCCCGCGGACAACTACGTAACGATCTGTACTATCGCCTCAACGTCTTCAACATACACTTACCCCCATTGCGGGACCACAAGGAAGATCTTTCCGCCTTGGTGCAAGCGCTGCTCACCGACATGGACCAGAAGCATGGCCGCAGCGTCGCCGGCGTTACAGAGCCGGTCATGAACGCTTTTCAAGCCTACGCCTGGCCGGGAAACATCCGCGAATTGCGTAACACTTTGGAGCGGGCCGTCATCGTGTGCGACACCGCCCTGGTAGAGCTCAACCATTTGCCCCCGGGCTTCGGTCAGATCGTGCCCCGTGCGCCGGTGCAGGAGGCCAATGCGGTGCGCCTGGGCGTCGGAACAACCGTGGACGAAGCGGAGCGGCTGCTAATCTTGAAAACATTGGAAGCAACCCATAACAATAAAACGCGAGCCGCCGAGATCCTGGGCATCAGCCTAAAAACGTTGCACAACAAACTGAAGGAGTATGGCGCGCACAACACAAGCGATGCCGCGGAGGCGGCAAGCTGAAGCATCGCTTTGTAGTCCTCGCAGGTTGTGTTTTGTGCCCAATCACCGAGATCTTTCTGGCGATGAGCAGCAAGTGCACAGCATTGCTATACACACGAGGCTGCCTGTAGAATAGCCTTGCCTCCTGAATAGCGAGTTGCTCAGTCAGAGCCCGTTTCCACCCGTGCCGAAGTGGCGGAATTGGCAGACGCGCATGGTTCAGGTCCATGTACCCGCAAGGGTGTGGGGGTTCGAGTCCCTTCTTCGGCACCAAAGTCCCCGAATAGTTTTTGCCTCATCATCAGTACCCCCGCTGCTTGTCCACGATCCATTGCAGCGGCTGGCCCGCCAGGTACCGGCGCAGGTTTTCGGTGTAATGCGCGTAATGGCGCTCCCACATTCGTTCGGTAAGTCCCGCGATGTGGGGCGTGATGAAAACATTCTCCATGTGCCATAACGGAGACTCCGACGGAAGCGGTTCCTCCGTCGTGACGTCGAGCGCCGCGCCTGCGAAGCTTCTCGCACGAAGCGTTTGCACCAGCGCTTCTTCGTCAATCAGGACGCCTCGACCCACGTTGATGAGATAGGCATGAGGTTTCAGTTGCGCCAGCCGCGCGGCATTCATAAGGTGATGCGTCTTTGGCGTGACCGGCACCGCCAGCACGACGAAGTCACCTTCGCTTAGAGCCTGGTCGAGTTCAGCGAAGCCGCAGATAGTATCCGCTAATTCGCTTCCGCGTTCGGGGTGCTCGCGCACCCCGACCACCCGTATGCCCAGCGCTTTCGCGAGCCTCGTGAGCGGCCTTCCGATTCCGCCCATGCCGACAATGGTCATGGTCGCGCCGTTCAGCTCGCGGGGGCGCGGCTCCGCATACCACAGGTCGTGCTGCGCCCAGTGTTTCTGCTGCTGATATTTGACCGCTTGCGGCAATCGTTTGGCGAGCGCGAACGCCAGCGCGATGGCATGTTCAGCCACTACCGGCCCATGGACGTCGCGAGCATTAGTCACGATGATGTCACTGGCGCGCAGCTCGGGCGTCATGAGCTGATGCACCGCAGCAGCCGTGGAGTGTATCCAGCGCAGCTTCTTTGCGGCGGTGATCTGCTCCCCGCGCAACGACCACGAAATCGCGATGTCGGCGTCGGCGATCTCTTCGGTCACGCGATCGTAGTTGGGAAGGTGAACAACCTCAAGCTGCGGAAAATCTCGGCGCAGCCGCTCGGAGAACCACTCCGGCATTTGCCACAGCTCGAAGCGGTGATAGAGGGCGATGAGGAGCTTCACAGGGCGTATTTCGACAGGGGCGTTATCTACCGCAGTTCATGGCACATATGGAATCCAGCCTGCTTTGACACTCTCCCTGTATTCTCTGTCAGCATCAGCGAATGCTGCAGCTAGGCTACTGTGAAAGAACACTTCGGCGTCCGGATTGTTGGCTATGAAGTGCGGGTCTGTCTGCACCACGTCTCCTTCAAATATACGCACCTCATATTGTCCCCGGACCACGATCTGGCGATACGCATTCCCAACCGCTGGGCGTTCCTTGTAAAGAGCCAGATTCTTATGGATGAAGTCACCCACAAATCTCTCCTCAGTGTTTATAGGTCCTCGCGATATAGGCACATACATCCTTGACCATGTTGCCGAGAGTCTTGGCCGGAGAGATGTAGAGCACATCATCGTTCGGAGTTGTCAGAATCGAACCTCCAGGCTGCGTTTGAAGAACGTAGTCTGCCTTCGCACGATCGGTTGTGAACGCCACGGAAGGGCATCTTTTGGAAAACTCAGCCATTACCACTGGAGCTGAGTGATGTTCACCGGAATTCTCGGTTACGCCACTTCCGGACGCTCGGCTCTGCGCGGTTGCCGTAACCTTGTCAACAACAAATACTTTGGGCTGAACGTTCTGCGCTGCTGCCGTGACCGAGGCCATTGCACAGAAAACCAAGATTCTGGTCATAGAACTCTCCGGAGTCGGTATCCAGATTACATGTCAGACGCCGCATCCAGCAGCAACTATGTTGGCCCTTCTTGTGCCATCACTCGCAGATCGTGCCCCGTCATCTCCGCTGGCTGCGCGATGCCGAGCATACCGAGGATCGTGGGCGCAATGTCTTGCAGCGCGCCATCGGGACGCAGGGTGAAGCGGCGCGGGTCTCCCTTAAAGTTCGCCAGCGTGACTGCATGTTCCGTCGCAACGATGAACGGCACGGGGTTGGTCGTGTGTGCCGTGTGTGGGCCGCCGGTCTCGGGATCGATCATCTGCTCTGCGTTGCCGTGGTCGGCGGTGAGAATCATGGCTCCGCCATGTTGACGCAGGGCTGTATCGATTTGGCCGAGACAGGAGTCAACGGTTTCGACCGCAGTGATGGTCTGCGGAATCTTGCCCGAGTGTCCCACCATGTCAGCGTTGGCGAAGTTCACAACTATCACGTCGAAGGTGTTGTCCGCGATTGCCTTCTTGACGGCGTCGGCGATTCCTTGGGCGGACATCTCCGGTTTCAGGTCGTAGGTCGCGACCTTCGGCGAGGGTACCATCACCCGGTCCTCGCCCGGAAAAGGCTTCTCTATGCCGCCGTTGAAGAAATACGTCACGTGCGCATACTTCTCCGTCTCGGCCACGCGCAGGTTGCGCATGTTGAGGTTAGCCATTACGTTCGCCAGGATGTTGGTCAGCGACTCCGGCGGAGAAACCACCGGCAGAGTGAAATTCTTGTCGTACCGTGTCATGCAGATATAGGTCAGGTCCTTGGTCACGCGGTCACGCGGGATGATGCGGTCGAGTTCCTCCCAGCCTTCCAGTTCCCGCCCGTCCTGCGGCGTGAAGTGGCTGTTGCGGCAAAGGCAGCGCGTGATCTGCCGCGCGCGGTCGGCTCGGAAGTTGAAGTTGATGCAGACATCGCCGTCGCGAATGGTGCCAAGTGGCTCGCCGCGGTTGTCGGTGAGAACGAAGGGGATAGTGAATTCGTCGGTCACGCCGCGGTTGTAGGAGTCCTTGACACCTTGCACTGCGTCTGTGTGACGCCCGCCTTCGGCATTGCCGCAGACCATGGCATCGAAGGCTTTCTTCTCGCGGTCCCATTTCTTGTCGCGATCCATGGCGTAGTAGCGCCCGCTGACGCTGGCGACCTGGCCGACGTTGTACTCGCGCATCTTCTTCTGTAACTGTTCGATGTAGCCCGTGCCATTGGTGGGCAACGTGTCGCGTCCATCCATGAAGCAGTGCACAAAGACGCGGTCCACACCGTTCTGCTTGGCCATCCGCAAGAGCGCGTAGAGATGGTTTTGGTGCGAGTGCACGCCGCCGTCCGACAGCAGCCCGAACAGGTGCAGCCGCCGGTCGCCGGTGCGTGCCTTCGTCATTGCATCCAGTAGAGCTGGGTTCGTGAACAATTCACCGTTCTCGATCATGAGATCAATCTTGGTGATGTCCATATAAACGATGCGCCCGGCGCCAATGTTCAGGTGGCCGACCTCGCTGTTGCCCATCTGACCAGTGGGCAGGCCGACGTAGCGTCCGCTGGTGTGGATGAGCGTGTTGGGAAACTCCGCCAGCAGGCGATCGTAGTTCGGCTTGCGCGCCAGCGAAATCGCGTTCGCGTCCGAGGGCGGCGCATAGCCCCAGCCATCGAGGATGATGAGGACCAGAGGACGTGGACAATTAGCCATTAGCTGATAACTCTGAGTAAGGAAGAACTGATCTCAAAGGGTTGCATCCGAATTACACCACTTGACATTGAACACTAAGCTCTGGCCCGCGCCTTTCTCTTCGCTGTCATCTCTCCTTGGTAATTCAGCGCCTTCAGTCCCAGGAACTTTGCCGCCGCGCCGAGTTCTTCTTCGATACGCAACAACTGGTTGTACTTACAGATGCGGTCGGTGCGCGAGGCCGAGCCAGTTTTGATCTGTCCCGCGCCCGTCGCTACCGCAAGATCGGCGATGAAGGTGTCTTCGGTCTCGCCCGACCGGTGTGAGATCACTGCCGTGTAGTGGTTCTCCCGCGCGAGGTTGATGGCGTCAATCGTTTCGCTCACCGAGCCGATCTGGTTCAGCTTGATCAGGATCGAGTTGCCCACACCCATGTCGATCCCACGCTGTAGAATTCCGATGTTGGTCACGAAGATGTCGTCGCCGACGAGCTGAATCTTGTTGCCAAGCTCGGAGGTTAGGATTTCCCATCCCTTCCAATCCCCTTCCGCAAGCCCGTCTTCCAGTGAAACGATGGGATACTGCCGTATCCAATCGGCCCAGAACTTCACCATCTGCTCGCTGCTGTGCAGACTTTTGTCTGATTTCTTGAAGGCGTATTTTTTCTTGGCGCTGTCATAAAATTCGCTGGCCGCCGGGTCAAGGGCGACGGCAATCTGTTCGCCCGGCTGGTAGCCCGCCTGGGCGATCGCTTCCAGTACAACCTCGATGGCCTCCCTGTTCGACTTGACCGACGGCGCGAAGCCACCTTCGTCGCCGACCGCTGTGTTGTAGCCCCGCTTTTTCAGCACGTCCTTGAGCACATGAAAAGTCTCGACGCCCCAGCGCAGCGCCTCACTGAACGAACTGGCGCCCACCGGCATTACCATGAATTCCTGGAAGTCCACATTGTTATCAGCGTGCGCGCCACCGTTGAGGATGTTCATCATCGGCGTGGGCAATAGGCTGGCCGTGAAACCGCCAAGGTACTGGTACAGCTCAATCCCAAGATGGTCCGACATCGCGCGCGCAGCGGCCATCGAGACCGCCAGTATTGCGTTCGCCCCCAGCTTACTTTTGGTCGGCGTGCCGTCGAGCGCCAGCATCGCGTTGTCAAGATCACGCTGCTCGCTCGCATCCATGCCTTCGAGTTCGGGTGCAATTACCTCATTTACGTTCTTAACGGCTTTGAGAACACCCTTGCCGGCATAACGAATCTTTTCGCCATCACGCAGCTCAAGCGCCTCACGTTCGCCCGTCGAGGCGCCGCTGGGCACGGCGGCGCGGCCACGTGCTCCGCTTTCCAAAATCACATCGGCTTCCACAGTGGGATTACCACGCGAGTCCAGAATCTGGCGGGCTTGAATCAGCTCAATTTGAGTCATGGTATGAGTCCTACTGCTCCCACCGGTGGATTGGCACGCCTCAGCGAGCTGCGGCGAGAGTGGTACGAAACCTGCAATTATACGAGAGATACGCACCCCGCATCCGTGACCTGTGCTACAAGTAAGCAGATAGGTAGAGACCCGCTGCGGAGTCTCCCAGAAGTAATCGCTAATTTCTCATTTCAGTTCGGAAAATGGTTTGCGGCTGCGCTTGCGGTTGAGTATCCTCTTGCCAGCGGCTTAGGCGCGCCCCAAGACGCGCGCCGCCAACGTCCACGTGCCGGCGTTGGCGACCGCGCGACGGAGCTCATCATGTGGAAGTCATCGCGCAAAGAAGATGAAGTCACAACCCCTGCCAACGAGCCGGGTACGTCCGGCTACCTGACCACTCCGGCGGCCACTGCGCCATTGCGTTCGCCGGAGCCGACGCGCGACAGCGCGCGTAGCAGTGAAGTCGCCACTATTGGCAAGTCCGTGGTGGTGAAAGGGGAGCTTTCGGGAAGTGAGGACTTGGTCGTGGATGGTGAGGTTGAAGGATCGATCGCGTTGCGGGGTCAAAGCCTGACCATCGGTCCCAACGGTCGCGTGCGCGCCAACATTGAGGCACGCAACGTCATTTTGCACGGCCGCGTGGATGGCGACCTCCACGCTAGCGATCGCGTCGAGTTACGCAAAAGCGCATCGCTGTCGGGCGATATCACGACCGCGCGAATTTCGATTGAGGACGGTGCGTTTTTCAAGGGCACAATCGATATCCAGAAGCCTGAGCCTGCTCCGAAGATCGAACCCCGGCCTCAGACTCCCAGCCCGGCCGCCGTTCCGACCACCGGTACTTCTTCGCAGGGGTCGCTTCTCGAGCCGAAGAAATTCTAAGGGTCCGATTCAACGTCCGCTGGGCGTCTGCAGAAGCGGACGCCTCAATGTTTTCCCTGCGATCCTGAGCTAGTGGGGTGCTGGAAAGATTGAAGGCCCGTCTCGCGGATCATACAATGGTGGGCAGTGGCTCCAGGCATCTTCAGCAAGATATTTGGCGGATCAGACCGGCCAGGTACGGACCATGAGTTTGTCCGTGGAGAGAAAGTCAGGCGTCGTTCCACGGGCTTCAGCGAATTTATTCGCGCCATCTCGCGTGAAGAGGGGCTGAAGATCCTCGACCTAGGATCAACCTCCCCAGCCAACATCACTTTCATGACTGGGCTGGGCCACAAATTCCATCAGGAAGACGTACTGCGCAGCGCAACTGACAAGTCGCTCTTCATTCCAAACGCGGACGGCACCACGACGATTGACGTGCACCGCTACTTCAACGAGAACCTCGATTTCGAGCGCGAAGAGTTCGACGCTGTTCTTTTCTGGGACCTGGCCGATTTTCTGCCTGAACCGCTGGTCAAGCCACTGATCGAGCGCATCCAGGTTGCCATGAAGCCTGGCGGCATTCTATTCGCCTTCTTCCACACCAAGGATGCGGGCCCCGAGGCTCCGTTCTACCGCTATAACATCGCCTCGAAGGACACACTGGAGCTGCAGCCGGCACGAGCGTTTCGGCTGCAACGCATCTTCAACAATCGGCACGTGGAAAACCTCTTTCGCGAATACTCGTCCATCAAGTTTTTCCTCGGGCGGGACAGTATCCGGGAAGTGCTGGTGATCCGGTAACACTCTGCAGGCAAAGCGCTCGGTCCTTGCCAGTCGGATGATTACTTGGCCCTTCGCGTCTTGCGAATCAGGTATGGCACCAACCCTGGCAAGCGCAGCGATTCGAAGACGGCCGGCTTCGCAATTTTCGGCAGAGAGAAGAGCGAGCGGATCCGTGCTGCGGAGACCATTAGCGGAGCGAATTGCCTGCAATATTCCTCCTGGTATGCGGCGACCGAGGTTGCAAGCCAGTTCTGGCCCATCAGGAACGCACCGAGGCACTCTGCAGCCACTCGCCCGCTCCGCAAGGCGATGGAGATGCCATCGCCGGCGAAGGGATCGATAAATGCGGCGGCATCGCCAACAAAAAGCATGTTGTTGCGGACTGGCTGCGGATTACGGTAAACCAGCGGTGCTGTGCTCACCGCCTGCGTCACCGGCTGCCACGTGGTCGCCCGCTCTGCCAACCTGGAGTGCAGCACAAAAACCTCCTCGAGCGAGGTGGCACAATCGGAGCGTACCATGGCGCAGGCGTTCACAGTCTCGGCCGCCACCGGCTGCACGCCGCAGTATCCGTTTTCGAAGAAATAGAGATCGGTCGATGGCCTGGGATTCACCTCGCGAAAATGGGCTTTCAAGCCAATCCATCTAGGTCCCGGCGGAAGAGTTCGGTCGGACGTGAACTGCGACCACCGCCCCGCAGCTACAATCAACGCCTTCGCCCAATAGTTACCGGAAGCGGTCTGAATACGGAACGGACCGTCGCCGTCGATGACCGACGCTTCGCAATTGGAATGAACTTGAACGCCCGTAACTTGGGCGGCGTCCCAAAGCAACGCATCGAGATGGTAGCGGGTAATGCTGAGCGCAGGAGGCGAAATGCCCACCTCGATCACTCGTTCCCTGAACAGCAAGCGTGTGAGCCGGATCACCGGCGCAGCGGTAAATACAAACGCCGCATTCGGCGTGCCCCCTAGCAACCCGGCCAACAGATTGAGCGACTCAGCCGAAACAAACTCGCCGCAAACCTTATGCCGTGGAAAGTCCCGGGCTTCGAACAATGCAACCTTTGCGCCCATTCGTGCGGCTGTAATCGCAGCCGAGCTTCCCGCCGGGCCCCCGCCAACGACTGCAAGGTCGAGTTGGAACGTAGCGTCCAATGAGCAATTAGGAGGTAAAGAAATCACGTGACCACAGGGTGCGACTTCTGATCGTTGCTCTTATTTCCAGATCAGCACGCCCATGCGATAAAGGTAGTGCCGGGTAATCTCCATCTGTCGAGCTTGCAGTGGCGAGAGGAACTGACACATCTCTTCCACCGTGTAAGCCTGTCGCACCGAGGCTGGCGCGTCATGCCATGTGAGGCGGCTGCGGAAGAGCGGCAATCCCATGCAAACCAACGCAAGATGCATCCGGCTGCGGATAAGGTCATTGATGATCATCGCGCATCTGCAGACGCGCAATGCCTCGTGCGCAAACAGCCGCAGCTTTTCCGGGTCAAGGTGATGAGCGAAGAGGGACGAGCTGACAACATCAAACGCATCGTCTCTGAACGGCAGATGCAACGCGTCGCCCCCTATCGCAGTCATACCGCCCGGCAGGTGCGCCAACCTGCGATCGAGTAAGACGACGCGCACGTCTACTCCCTCCTGCGCCAGGGCCGTTTTAGCTGCCAGCGGCACATCCCCGGCTCCGGCGCCTACTTCGAGCAATGACAACTCCCGCGCATCGCTGGCAAGGGCGATTCGGCGCAACAAGTTTACCGTGGCACGTGTTCCGCCGAACCAGGCGTTAATGCGCCGCAGGTCCGCAAGCGAGGCAGCTATGTCTGCAGCTGTACCGAGATCCTCGTCAAGCCATTCGGCGATCACCTGGCGACGCATGTGTCAGTTTGACATGCCGGCATGGAGATCGGTAGAGGGCTAAGGACTGGCTCGTCAACTTCGTCGGCGGGGGCTGCGATAAAGAGGCCGCCGGCCCGTAGGATCTCTTGCCAAGTCATCTGTATTTAGGCAAGATTGTCGGCGAGGAGTCCGCGGCCCGTCCTTTCTTATTTCGCTATTGGATGTTCAAAAAGCAACTTGCGTGTGCTCTCAACCGTCTAATCAGTTAGCTAGATTTTTGCGAGGCTCCAAGAGAGCGTATTGTGAACTCAGGAAGGCACATTGTTCGGGTCATTGCGAACGTGGCTGTATCTCTGCTGACATTGGTGCCGAGTTTGGCTCAACAAAAGCCCGACTTGGACCCGCAGGGACTGGTGCGTCGTGCCGCAGGAAACGAGATCAGGGCTAACTCCTATCATCAGTACTTCATGTACCGCGACAACGTAGAATACAAGACCCATTCCATTACCAAAGAAGTCCTGGAAACCCCAGAAGGGAGCCTGAGCAGCACCATCGCGATTAATGGTCAACCACTGACGTCTGACCAGCGCGCCAAAGACAATCAGAAGCTGGCGAAGTTCGCTAACGACCCCGAGGCCCGGCGCAAGAAAGAGGAATCTAGCCGCGAAGACGGTGAGCGCGAGCGGCTTATGTTGTCAAGCTTGCCCGATGCTTTCGTCTACACCTATGCCGGAACCCAGGCGGGCCCGGACGGGAATGAGTTGGTACGTCTAACCTTCAAACCGAACCCGAACTTCAGTCCGCCTAATCACGAGACCCGTGTATATCAAGGCATGCAGGGCGATATTCTTATCGATCGCAAAGCTTTACGCATCGCCAAGCTCGATGGCACCCTCTTCAAGGACGTAGATTTTGGCTGGGGCATCCTTGGACGGCTTTATAAGGGTGGAAGGTTCTACATCGAGCAGCGGGATGTTGGTAACGGCCGGTGGGAAACAGTTCGTGAAACCCTCGAGTTCTACGGCAAAATCCTAATGATTAAGCCGTTCACTATTTATTCCACGGAGACGGCGACTGACTTCCGCCCCGTGCCTGCAAATCTCACTGTTGCTCAGGCGCTCGATCTGCTGCATAAAAGCGACCAGACGATTGCCCAAAACGAAGGTGCGACCAAGGAAGGCAGCAGCAGCCACTGATACGCATGCAACCGATAGAACCTGCGCTCGCGGTGACGGAAGCACGCGTCTTGGTGACATACCTCACTGCAATGCACGACTTACCTGAGCGAGGATGCTGGCATGACCACCAGCACCGCTCCACACACAATACAGAAGATCAACAGTTTTACTGGGCTGCGAAGTTCTGCCCAGCCGTTAGGCCCCCGGCGGGTCGCAGTTGTTGTGGCTGACGACGAGGTTGCTCTAACAGCTGCCTATGGCGCACTGCAGCTCGGGATCGCCGTACCGGTGCTGGTCGGCAATGAACAAAAGATTCGCAGCGAGGTCGAGGCGCTCGGCCTCACCGCCTTGTCCGCCGAGGCAGAGTTCGTTAATGCGAAGGATGCGGCAACTGTCGCTATCCACATGGCTAGCACTGGTCGCGTGGACGTCTTACTGAAGGGGCATCTGCGCACCGACGAACTCTTGCGGGCCGTGCTGGACAAACAAGCGGGCCTGCGCACCGGTCGCCTGCTGAGCGACGTACTGCTCTACGAGGACACACTTGGGGACGAGCCTAAGCTGATTGGCATCAGCGACGGCGGGCTAAATGTCCTGCCGGATCTTCATGATAAGAAGCAGATTGTCCAGAACGCAATCGAAGTAATGCACTGCCTCGGCTTGGATAGACCGAAGATCGCCGTCATGAGCGCTACCGAAGCCGTCACCGACAAGGTTCCATCGAGCGTGGATGCCAGGATACTCACTGAGATGGGCATGTCCGGCCAGTTCGGGGAAGCGGATGTGTTCGGCCCACTGGCTCTTGACTGCGCTCTGCTGGAATCCGCGGCGCAATCTAAGGGCGTCAGGAATGTTGTTGCCGGTCACGCCGATTGCATGGTGGTTCCCAACCTTGAAGCTGGCAACCTGCTGGGGAAGTCCGCGAAGTATTTGGGGGGGTCCCAATGTGCACATGTGGTAGTAGGCGCGACGGTGCCGATCCTCATTCCGTCGCGAGTGGAAAGCGTCGATGACAAGGTCAATTCCATTGCCCTGGGGGTAATCTTTGCCGCCCGCTGAATTCCAAATTCTCGCCATTAACCCTGGTTCCACTTCTACCAAGGTCGCACTGTACGTGAATGAGCAGCCAGAGCTCGTCAAGAATATCCGGCACTCGGACGCAGAAATGGAGCAATTCGGGGGCCGCCCGATCCTTGACCAGCAGCAGTTCCGTTCGTCGCAGATTGAAGCCGCGCTCAGCGACCCTGGACATAACCTAAGCGAACTGGATGCGGTGGTAGGCCGTGGCGGCCTTTTGCCTCCACTGGAGAGCGGTACGTATGTTGTGGATGAGGAGATGCTGGAGGAGTTACGTCTAGCCAGGCGCGGTGAACATGCGTCGAACCTGGGCGCTGTCCTTGCGTATAGCATTGCGCAGCGAGCCGGCGTGAAAGCCTATGTGGTTGATCCTGTGAGCGTGGACGAGTGGCCGGAGCACGCGCGCCTATCGGGCTCGGTGCTGTTGGAGCGGCAGTGTCTATCGCATGCGTTGAATTCCAAAGCTGTGGCCAAGCGCTATGCGCGTGAGCGCGGCCTGCCGTACGAGTCGTTGCGGTTGATCGTGGCCCACCTGGGCAGCGGAATTTCGATTTCGGCGCACGAGAATGGCCGCATGGTGGACGTGACCAATTCGCGCGAAGAAGGCGCCTTTTCCACCGAGCGCACGGGTGGCGTTCCGGCGATGCAGTTAGTCGATCTTTGTTTCAGCGGCAACTACACACACAAGCAGGTGGAAGCGCAGCTGTTCCGTGACGGCGGCCTGTACTCCTATCTCGGCACAAGAGACCTGGTTGAAGTGGAGCGCCGGATTCAATCTGGAGATGCACGGGCGAAAGCTGTGCTTGATGCCATGACTTATCAGATCGGCAAGGAAATCGGAGCGATGGCGGCCGTTCTGCACGGTCACATGGACGCCGTGCTGTTTACCGGCGGCATGGCACATTCCCAGCGATTGATCTCGGCCTTGGGCGGATATGTCGGTTGGCTCGCGCCAATAGAGATTTATCCCGGGGAGGATGAGTTGCAGGCGCTCACGGAAGGCGTGCTGCGAGTGTTACGCAGCGAAGAGCCACCCCGATTTCTGACCGCACAGCGAGAGGCGCTTGGCGCTGAAGCGAAAACTGCATGATGCTAGATTGTCAGGCCGTAGGATGCCTAGCTTCGATGCGGATGGCGGCGTGGGCGGTCATTCTTTCGGCGTTTCTTACTCCCCTAATCCAGGGGCAACAGAACCCGACATTAGCTGAGGTTCTAAAAGAGAACTCGATTCCCTTTCCGCCAGCTTCCATTCCTCACCTGAATCCGTGATTACCAGCTTTGCGATCTTGAACGACGATCGAGAGTTCCTGATCGCGTACTATCTGGAGCATCCGAACTACGAACTACGCGAGCCTTTGTCAACAACTCGCTACGGGAAAGATAGCGGGAAATGGCAGCACGCGGAGTTCTTCGGGAAGCAGCTAGCGGTCAGTGACATGAGAAACGGGGCCGATTTTTCCTGTCTGGGGTCGGTGCTGCAGGCGCAGCGTGCCGGGCACTGGTATTACCTGCAACTGCATTGGAACCCTTCGGCAGGCTGCTTTATCGTGTTGAACTCCGATTTATCGCTTCGCGATGCTCATACGGGCGGGTTCGGAGGAGCCTTTTTCGATTCAGGGGTAGCCTTCGGCGAAGGCAACATGATTCATTTTGCGGATGTTCACCCCGAAACTCTCTTCATGTATGACCCGGAGACGAGAATCTCGCGGCCGATCTACCCTCAGGAACACGACCCGTTTCGGCAAGCTTTCAGCGCTCGTTTGGCCAAAGTGATAAACGATGACCGGTGTCGTGAGCGTAATTGGGCCTGTGATCCAAACAGGTTTTCAAGTGCACTATCTTCTCTGGTGGTGAATGATGAGAACAATTCGTTAGCGTTTCGCGCGACGTTCGAACCTGAAGGCTTTATCGATCGCGACGAGGCGGCGGACAGCGGGCTCTGGGACGACGACGATTACGTTTACATCTACAAGCTTCAGCCCTTGCGATGGAGAGAATTTTCCATCTATGACTTGAAGCCCAAGTTCGGGACAGATTCGCTTATGGAACTGCTCACCCCGAGCAACCTGAAGAAAGTGTTTGCCGCCCCGGCGCCGAACTAAGAGCCTAGAGTTTCAGCGTTTCCTTTCGTACCGTCATCTTCTCGATCAGACCCTGGCGAAGTTCGTACCCGCGTCCAGGCTTGTCACTGACGGCAATAGTTCCCGTCTGTGAAACTTCAACCACAGGCTGTATGATGTCCTCTTCCCAGTAACGCTTTGATGCCGAGACATCGCCCGGCAGCGTGAAGTTGGGCAAAGTTGAAAGGGCCACATTGTGGGAGCGGCCGACACCCGACTCCAGCATGCCACCGCACCACACGGGGACGCCGAAGCGCTGCGCGACATCGTGCACGGCGATGGCCTCAGAGAAGCCGCCGGCGCGTCCAACTTTAATGTTCACGATGCGGCACGCGCCCAATTCGAGCGCGGCCTCGGCATCTCGCGCGTTGCGGATGGCCTCGTCAAGGCAGATGGCTGTTTGCAACTGCTTCTGCAGGCGCGCATGGAAGTAGAAGTCGTCGCTCCATAGCGGCTGCTCGAGCATGAGCAGATTGAATCGGTCGAAGCTCCTCAGGTGCTCCGCATCAGCCAGCGTGTAGACCGAGTTGGCATCGCAGCTCAGCAGAATGCCGGGCCATCGCGCGCGAACTTTCTCCAGCACTGTAATATCCCAGCCCGGCTTGATTTTAAGCTTGATACGCTGATATCCGGCGGCCAGCTCGGTTGCAATCTTCTGCAACAACTGCTCGTGCGAATCCTGAATGCCGATGCTGACGCCGCAGGCTATCTCGCGCTGTGTTCCGCCAAGCAGCTTCCATAGGGGGATTGCCTTCTTCTGCGCTTCAGCGTCCCAGACGGCATTTTCCACTGCCGCCTTGGCCATGCGGTGCTCACGCACATGTGCCAGGAGCGCCGGAACGTCACCTCCCGATTGCAGCGTCTTACCCAGTAGCGCAGGAGCAAGGTAGCGCTTGATCAGGTCCCACGCACCGTCGATGTACTCCTCGCTGTAGAACGGATTCTCGCCGGCAACACATTCGCCCCACCCTTCCAGTCCTTCGCAATGTACCGTACCCAACAAAATGCGGCGCGTGTAGATGCGACCAAAGCTGGTCTCAAAGAAATGCACCAGCGGCATCTTCAGCTCGCGCAGCGTGATGGCTTCGATCTTCAAGTGACTTCGAACGAGTCCTGGCTAACGTTGGCGATTCAGCTCATAGACATGGCACTGCACCTTCCGACCTGACGACAACACTGCCGGGACTATTGTTCTCCGATACTGTGACCCTTCAAACTCATCAATCCGGGCCCAGTGCTTCGGCAATTCCGAGGACTCGAATACCTGCACGTCCACCTCCGGCCCGCCCTCGTCGTAAACCAGTTCCGGATAACCTGTTGCTCCCCAACCCTCCGGATGCAAGTGCCCCCTTGCCGTCCCGGAGAACCACGTCCCATGCAAGCCGGCCAGCACCCAGTGATTCTTCCGGCCGGGCGCCAGCGTTCCATACACCGCTAGACGACAGCGCGGGTCATCAGCTCGCATATGACCAGTTCTCGTCCCAGCGGCCCAATAGATACTTGCCGTCGCCGCACTCGTTGCGCTCGTACGCCAGCGCTGTCAACCCCTGCTCGAAGCATTCCAGGAACAACGCCCGATTCCTCTGCTGAACCGCAAGAGCTTTGCTTCGCTCACCAGGGTTTTCCTTCCAGGAATAAATCTCTGTCGGAACCTCGATCGCCAACTGGGGCATTGGTACTGGGGGATGCTTTCCGGTTGCCAGCAGCGTTTCCACCCGCTTCGAGGTAAGCCACCATTCCGCCACCAGGCGATCGGTAGGAAGGAATCCCTGGAGCGGCGAGGACGTTATGCCGTACTGATTGATGTTGTAACGGCGCGCGATGGCTCCTAGCCGTTCGAGGTTCAGATAAGCGTTCTTGATCTCCAGCGGATCGAAGGTCCACTCCAGCAAAGCGTATCCGTGGGCGATGGCGTCCTCGCGCTGAAACAGCTTGATGCGACGGCCGAGGCCGGTGTTGCGGTGACTCTCCTTCACCGCCAGCATGTGCGAGTGCAGGTATGGATGACCGTTGCGATTGCCCGGGATCGAGAAAGCAAAGCCGGCCAGGGTGTCACCTTGCCATGCACCTATGACCTGCCCGCCGATTTTGGGCGCCAGAGAGAAAATGCGCAGCGGCACCAGCTCGTTGTCGGCGAATCCCCAGACTTCCTTCTGCAGCGCTACGCAGGCGCGAAACTCGTCCAGTTCGGTACAGTTCCGCACACAGATCATCTCTGTGGTCAAAGCGATTCCTGCTGCTTGGATTCCTGCCACAGCGACTCCATCTCGTCGAGCGAGGCGTCTGCGGGTTTGCGGCCGCGCTGACGCAGCTTATTTTCCAGGTATTCAAAGCGGCGCCGGAATTTACGGTTGGTCTTGCGCAGGGCTGACTCGGGATCAAGGGACAGGTAGCGCGCGATGTTCACCAGCACGAACAGCAGGTCGCCGACCTCGTCCTCCAATCGCGCCCGCAGCTCCTGAGGAATCTTTGCCCCGCGCGCTCCCGCTACCCCAGCCGCGGACTCGGGCTGCGGTCCCGGCTCGGGGTATTCGTCCAGGTTCTTGCGCAGCTCCTCGGTTTCTTCACTCAACTTGTCGAAGAGACCTTCGATATTGGGCCAGTCGAACCCAACATGGGCGACACGCGAGCTGATCCTATAGGCCTCCATCAGTGACGGCATGGTCGAGGAAACGCCTGCCAAAACCGACTCAGGATGTTCACGTGTCTTCTGCGCGTCGTCACCGTCGCGCTTTCTCTTCTCTTCGGCCTTTAACGCTTGCCAGTTGCGCAAAACCTCGCCAGGTGTGTCGGCCCGCACGTCGCCGAAAACGTGAGGATGCCGGTCCACCAGCTTGCTGGAGAGCCGATCCAGTACATCGTCAATCGAGAAATGCTGCTCCTCCGCCGCCATCTGCGAGTAGAAGAGCACCTGCAGCAGGAGGTCACCAAGCTCGCCGCGCAACTCGTCCCAATCGCGCGCGTCAATCGCCTCCAACACCTCGTAGGCTTCTTCCAGCGTGTACGGCTTGATGGTGTCGAAGGTCTGCTCGCGGTCCCAGGGACAACCGCCAGGGCCGCGCAGGCGCGCCATGATCGATACGGCGCGTTCAAATTTTTCACCCGTAGTCGTCATCACGACCAATCTAAATGACAGCGGACAAAGGGTGCAAAAGGCTTGTTAACCGGAGACAAGTCGGCGATTTCAGCAAACCGTGGCGAATATGAAAGGACACTTCCCATGTGACTGCTGATCCGACCTTGCCTTTCTCTATCGCTGAAATCTCATCTCGACCGTGACCTGCACAGGAATCGGCTTTCCGCTCTTTTCGGCCGGCTTAAACTTCCATTTCTTGACGGTGTCCAGTGCGCTCTGCTCGAAAATCTTCTCGTCACTGCGGAGTACGCGAACCGCCTGTACGTGCCCTTTAGCGTTTACACCAATGAGCATGACCACAAGGCCGTGCGGTTCCGCGCCGGGAGGCAGGTCAGGGAACTTGGGATCAGGAGCGTGTACAGCCTTCGGCGGCTTGATGCCTGCTGTTACGCGCTGAAATTGTGCGAAGGTCTCGTCGTCGGGAAGGCCGGCACTCGAGGTCGAAACGGTCGAGGAGGATTCGGACCGTGGAGCTCCGCTTTGCGCCCAAGCTTTGCCGGAAGAAACCAAGAGTGAGACCGCAAATGCGATCAACGTGAGAATCCGCATTCCATCCCCTGAGCTCGTGTAAACGCCACAGCTATCTTAAACCGGTGCGGATGACGGCATCGCGAAACGCCTCGAGCTGGAATCTGTTGACATTCCGAAGATGGGTGGGAATCGGAGCGCCGGCGAGCGTTGGCAGATTCAGCCGACTTTGCCGTTCTTCACTGTCAAAGAATCCCCCTATAACAATCTCTGTAAAATATTGAAAACAAAAGGTAATTTGGCCAAGTTAACGCTAAAATATTGAATGAGAAGAAGTTACACGTACCATCGCGGAAAAGAAAGACTTAAGTCGAGAATGCTGAACTTGCCAGGATCATGAAGATGGAAAATACCGATTGCGATTCGGGGCAGCGCTATGCTCCGCCCATGCGCGAACCCAGGGCTGGTTGGGCCGGCTAGTACAGCTTGAACGTCATTTCCAGTGCCAACTGCACGGGCACGGGTTTGCCATCTCTCGTCGCGGGGGTGAACCTTGATTGCCGAGCGGCGGTGATGGCGTTCTGGTCCAGCCCGTAGCCCAGCCCGCGCACGATCTTGGCGTCATCGACGGCGCCGTGCTCATTAATGGCCACTGCCACCACGATGCTGCCGTTGATCTTGGCCTTCCTTGCAGCGTCGGTGTACTTGGGATCGACAATCGACACCCCGCGCGGCGGGCGGATTCCGGGTGCAGGGGGACCAGATCCAACCGGAAGGTACTTGCAGGTGTCGAATGGCGTTGTGGCAGTCGGCGCCTGTGGCTGGCATAGTTCGCTGTGCGAATCAGTGCCTGACGACTCCCGCGGCGCGGGGCCTTCCGGTGTGCGTGCACTTTGCTGGCCGGTTGCAGCGGTTACCAACAAGGCAGCACTCAAGACCATCATGATCGGGGAACAGAACATGGTTCGTCTGCACGAAGGGGAAGCAGTCACTGCCACGTATTGTAGACTGAGACTATCCGAGTAAGCTCTTCCGTTTGCCAGACTGCGCGTGGTTCTTCCCTCAGGAAAGGACAGTGTTTTGAGCACGAGCCTTCGCAATATCGCCATCATCGCCCACGTGGACCATGGCAAGACCACGCTGGTGGATGCCATGTTGAAGCAGCGTGGCACGTTTCGCGCCAACGAGGCGGTGATGGAGCGGGTGATGGATTCCAATGAGCTGGAGCGGGAGCGCGGGATAACAATTCTGGCGAAGAATACGGCCATCTTCTACGGCGATACGAAGATCAATATCGTGGACACGCCCGGCCATAGCGATTTTGGCGGCGAAGTTGAGCGCGCGCTCAAGATGGTGGATGGCGTGATGCTGCTGGTGGACGCCAGCGAAGGCCCGCTGCCGCAGACGCGCTACGTGCTGAGCAAGGCACTGGAGGCCAAGCTTCCGCCGGTCGTGGTCATCAACAAGATTGACCGGCCTGACGCGCGTCCGCAAGAGGTGCTCAACGAGGTGTACGACTTGTTTATTGATCTGGACGCTGCGGAGGACCAGCTCGACTTCCCTGTGCTCTACACCAATGCCAAGCTGGGCACGGCTTCGCAGGACGTGGCCATCCCTGGCGAAACCTTGCAGCCGTTGTTCGACGCAATCGTGGACACTATTCCGCCGCCGAAGGGACAGGCCGACGGACCGTTGCAAGTGCTCGTGGCCAACCTCGACTACAGTGATTATCTCGGGCGTATCGCCATTGCGCGCGTCTTCAACGGCACACTGCGCACCGGCGAAGACGTGGCCATCGCCAAGCGTGACGGCGCAATCGAAAAGATCAAGATCACCAAGCTCTTCTCATTTTCCGGACTCAAGCGGACCGACAGCGAGGCGACCGAACTCGGCGACATTGTTGCCGTCGCCGGCGTCACCGGCATCAACATCGGCGAGACCATTACGAATATCGAAGACCCTGCCCCGCTGCCGGTCATTACCATCGACGAGCCGACCATTGCCATGCAGTTTATGGTAAACACCTCAGCGTTCGCCGGGCGCGAAGGACAATATGTAACCTCGCGCAATTTGCGGGAACGCCTGGACAAAGAGCTATTGACCAACGTCTCGCTGCGTGTGGAGGAGACCGACAGTACTGATTCTTTCCGCGTGATGGGACGCGGCGAGCTGCAACTGGCGATCCTCATCGAGATGATGCGCCGCGAAGGTTATGAGCTCGCAGTCGGCAAGCCCGAGATCGTGACCAAGCACATTGACGGTAAGCTGATGGAGCCGGTCGAGCGGCTTACCATTGATGTGCCGGAGTCGTTCGTCGGGGTGGTCATCGAGAAGCTGGGCACGCGTAGAGCGCAAATGGAGAAGATGCATAACCATGGCTATGGCCGGGTGAGGATGGAGTTTCGCGTCCCCAGCCGCGGCCTGATCGGCTTACGCAGTGAGTTGCTGACGGACACGCGCGGCACCGTCGTGATGAACTCGCTCTTTGACGGCTACACGGAATGGCAGGGCGAGATACCGCATCGCCCGACGGGCGCCCTGGTTGCCGATCGAGGCGGACTGACGACCGCCTATGCGCTCTGGGGATTACAAGAACGTGGTGAATTGTTTGTGGGCCCTGGTGTTGACGTGTATGAGGGCATGGTCATCGGCGAGAACTCTCGCGACAACGATCTGGATGTGAATGTTGTTCGCGAGAAGAAGCTGACCAACATGCGAGCTTCCACCGCCGACGAAGCCATCCGTCTGGTGCCATTCAGGAATTTAAACCTGGAGCAGGCAATTGAATTCATCGCTGAGGACGAACTGGTCGAGGTCACACCGAAGTCCCTCCGGCTGCGCAAAAAGATACTGCCGGCCAACCGCCGCCCTCGCCGGAACGCCCAGCCCGCGGGCGTTACGCAGGAGTCTTCCTGATTCGGGATTCGGAGCGATGGCGCGGTTGCGTTTCCCCTCGAAGCGGTGCACAATCGAGACACTCAACGCTACCCTGCCTGGCAACTCCCCCCACGTTGACAAAGCAACTGTACTAAAGTGGCGACGGTACTCCAAGACGGAGCTCAATCATGGCGAGACCCAGGAAACACTGGATTGGCAATTTCGGTTTCGGGCAGTCGGTAGTTCTCGGACTGGTAATGGGCACGATGCTGGTGTTGAGTGCCGGCATGTCTCTCGCCCAGACGTACCAGGTCATTCATAACTTCGCAGGTGGATTGGATGGATCGGAGCCGACATCTGGCCTTACCTTTGACGCGGCAGGCAACCTCTACGGAACGACCTTTGAGGGGGATGCCCTGACCGGGACGGTATACAAACTGCAGCACAAGACTTCCAGTTGGGTGCTGACGCCTCTCTACCTCTTCCCGAAAGGTAGTTTGAACGGGGCCATTCCTTATGCGCGCGCGGTCCTTGGGAAGGACGGTAGCCTCTACAGCACGACGGGGTACGGCGGGAACTCGCAAAACTGTCCCAGCGGCTGCGGCGTGGTCTTCAACATGAGGCCAACGCCTACTCCTCCCACGACTCCGTTGACGCCGTGGGTTGAAACCCCTATCTATCGGTTCGGCGGGGGTAGCGATGGAGCGAACCCGTACGGCGCTGACCTCATCTTCGACGCAGCAGGCAACATTTACGGCACAACATACAACGGTGGTTCTGGCACTTGCACTGGCGGGTGTGGCACTGTGTACAAGCTGACTCCGTCAAATGGAATTTGGGGCGAAAGCATCCTGTACAGCTTTACGCAGGCCGGCGATGGCCAGCACCCGTGGGGCGGTGTGACCTTCGACCGGTCCGGCGACCTCTACGGTACGACGGTGTACGGTGGCGCTTATGGCAGGGGTACGATTTATAAGTTGACGCCATCCGGTACCGGTTGGACCGAAGCCATCGTCTACAGCTTCACCGGCGGCACGGACGGAGCGAACCCTTATGCCGGACTGATCTTCGACCAGGCAGCCAATCTCTACGGCGCTACGGGTGCAGGAGGGGCCGACTCCGGAGGGACCGCCTTCGAATTGACTTCCGACACTTGGAATTTCAACCTGCTTTACAGCTTTGTCGGCTTCAACGGCCAGTTCGTTCCCGGTCCCGTTGCTAACCTAACGTTCGACAGCGCCGGCGATCTCTATGGCACGACCCACACAGCCGGGCCCTATAACTATGGGGCCGTCTTCAAGTTGACTCCGGGAAGCGGAGGCTGGACCTACACCTCTCTGCACGACTTCACTGGAGGTGACGATGGCGGATATCCGCGCAGCAGCATCCTGTTCGACAAGAACGGCAACATGTTCGGCACCGCGGCCGAAGGGGGGACTGGGAACCCCGACAACTGCGTTGGCCCTTGTGGCGTGATCTTCGAGATCACGCCCTGACCAACGTTCTTGCAAGCCACTCGGGCTTCCTGCAGACCAACCGTTACCGGCGCCGACTCCGCGTTGCCAGACCATAGCGCACCAAGTATGCTGGCCGAATCAGCCAACCTGCTACGCTGCTAGTACGTAATGAGGTCAACTGCCAAACGCTCGTCAACAGCGAGAGATTCCCTGCTCGACCGGCGCTCGTTCTTTGTGCTCGCTGCCGTTGCGCTGGCCTATGCTTTCGTTGCCGGCTTCAGGACCGTGTCCGATTATGACCTGGGTTGGCAGATGGCCACCGGTCGCTGGATAGTCCAGCACCACCACATCCCATTGGCTGACGTCTTCTCCTACACCGCGCAAGGAGAACCCTGGACTTATCCCGTCGGTGCCGGGCTGTTCTTCCATGTCTTGTACGGCCTGGGCGGATATGCGCTGATCTCATGGATTACTGCCGCGGCGTGCGTTGCCACTGTGGCATTGCTCCTGCGACGGGGCTCTGCGGTCTCCGCTGGAATCGCCATCGTTGGGATGCCACTCATCGCGGCGCGCATCATTCCGCGCGCCGACCTGTTTACTGTGGTCCTCTTTGCGGCGTTTCTCTCCCTTCTGTGGGAGAACTATCAAACTGGACGTGCTCCTCTTTGGTGGCTGCCGCTGCTCATGATGGCATGGGTCAATCTTCACTTTGGTTTTGCCGCGGGACTCGGGCTGATCCTCGCCTACGTAGTTACGGAGTTGCTGGAGATGATTTTCGGCGACGAGCGCCGCCAGGCAGCACTGCGAAGACTCCGGCACGCATCAGGATGGCTGGGCTGCACTGTTCTGGCCACGTTAATCAATCCATGGGGTTGGGGCATTTATCGTGCGCTGGTCCTGCAAGAGCGCGCCAATGCTCAGCAGCAGTTCTGGATTGCTGAGTGGGCCGGCATTCGTCTGAACTGGACTACGGCAGTCACTGCTTTGTCTCTGGGCGGACCAAAGGGCTCTTTGTTCCTGCTGCTGGCGCTTGCTGTCGTTGCCGGTGTGGTGGCCGTGTCTCAACGCCAATTGGGGGCTGCGACCCTGCTGTTGGGCGCCACCTATCCGCCGGTCAGGTACGTCCGGATGGGCGCAATATTTGCCTGTCTGGTGGTGGTGCTAGGCGGATCGGTCCTGTCTCCGGCATTGGCCCGCGTGGCCTCCTGGATCAAGCCCGTACGGACCCGTACTCTGGTTGCAGGTGCAGCGGCCCTGCTACTGGCCATGCTCGCGTTCGCACGCTCCGTCGATCTCGTTACCAACCGGTACTACTTTGACGTCGTCACCGACAGCGCGACCTTCGGCGCCGGGCTAAGCTGGTGGTTTCCCAAGCGCGCGGCCGAGTTTATCGAGCGCGAGAAGCTTCCCGCAGAGATCTTCGACAACTACGACGAAGGCGGTTATCTAGTCTGGAGGCTGGGGCCGCAACGACGGGTTTACATTGACGGACGGGACACGCTTTACGGAGCAGCCCGGGTACAACCGTACCGCGAGTTACTGCAAAGCCCGCCTGATTCCGCCCTATGGGAGCAGGAAGCCAAGCGATACAACATCAATACCATACTGTTCTCGGTAGCCCGCTATGACGGGATTCAATTTGTCAAGCTGAAGGATTTTTGCAATAGCCAGGTTTGGCGCCCGGTTTACCTGGATGAGGTTTCCGCGATCTTCGTCCGCCACACACCCGAGACGCAAGACCTGATCAAACGCTTCCCGGTTGATTGCGCGACGGCGCCGCTACCGGCTGGCCCGGCGAGCAAATCTCGCGTTCAAGCGTTCAACCAATGGGCCAACGCAGCAAGTGTCCTGACTGCTCTCGAACGCTACCCTGAGGCACTTACCGCAGCCGATAACGCGTTGGCTATTTTTCCGGGCAGCGCGATCGTTCACATGGTGCGCGGCGACGTGCTATCTGCGATGAACCGCGCACCAGAAGCCGAGAAGGAATACGTCGCGGCAGTTTCGTTGCATCCCAGCGACCATACATGGTCGTCGCTTGCCGACTATTACCGCAAGCAGGATCGAGGGCCGGAAGCGATCACCGCATTGAAGACGGCGGTTCAACTCCAACCCAGGCCACAAGTTACACTAGTGCAACTGGGATACTACTACGTTCATCTCAAGCGGCCCCAGGATGCCTTGGAAGCCTTTGACGAGGCGGTCCGGCGCGCTCCTCCGGAACTTACCGGGGCAAGTGGTAGAGGATCATTCAGCTACAACGTCGCAACGGGTCGCGCCATGGCGTGGAACGCCATTGGCGATGCCGCACAAGCAACTGCATTCCAGGAAGAGGCGGTTCGGCTGGCGCCGGATGCTCCCCAGCCATGGCTCAACCTGGCCCAGCTCTATCAGGTTCAGGGTCGCGTCGCCGATGCCGCGCGGGCCAATGCCCGCGCTGCGAGCCTCACAGAGAGCCACTAAGCCGTCTCGCTCTGGCAGTCCTACGGCGCCATGCCTTCATCCATCCACTGCTTGAACTTGGCGATTTGGGCTTTCGGCCAAGGTTCGTCGCAAGGCATGCTGCCGTCCTCCAGGCGTGAGTGAATTGCCTCGGCATGAGTTTTGACATCGTCGTGGGCTGACAGGTCCATGCCGAACTCCTTCATGGTGTCGATGTCAGGAGTATCGCGGAACATAGGGCGGATGTCTTTCGCGAAGCTGAGAGCCATGAAGCACCTCGGAAGAGAGATCTGTTGCGTACAAATACTCGGGGCGGCGATGAATCCTCATCCTTCACCAGCCTCAAAAGTCACCGGGGTGGTTCTGCTTCCACGGTGGGATGGGATAGTGCCCTTCATCGTCGTAGAAGAGTCGGGGTTCGTGATCCGATTGAACGCCGGGTATAGGCCGGTCTTCTTTGGAACTGAACAGTTGCTCGCCGAGGGATGCCGTCAGCGGACGGGGCGTGGTGTACATGGCTTCGTTATAGAGCGCGGTGTAGAGCGGGTTGGCTACGGCAAACACACTATAGGCATTCCCATTAACGTAGGAGACGCTGATGTAGTCCGCCACCATCTTTCCCAGGTCGGAGTTCGGCAGCCAGCTCAACTGCATGGGCCCGGCCAGCGACTTGCCTGCCGTCCAGGTATTGCCGCCATCCTGCGATACGACGTAACCCACATACAGGCTGCAGGAACCACCGCAGTTTGAGACGGGAAAGTAGTAGTAAACCAGGGCAATGTGCGCGGTTGAGCCGGAAGTGTCACGATCGACACCAATGCCGGGAATGAAGTGATCCACCGTGCTGGTAACCGGATCAATCGGGATGCGAGCAACACTGCTCCACGTCGTGCCATCGCCGGAAGTGCTCATCACGATGTCGTTGGAGGTGCAGCCGCTGCGAAAGCGGCAGTCCATCCAGGTCACGTAGATCTTCCCTGCGGCATCAATTTCGGCGCTGGGCAGCAACACGCTGCGGAAGCCGCCGGCTTCGCTATGGTAGGGGACATTGTTGGAGATGATGGAAGTCTTGCTCCAGCTCGTGCCACCGTCGGTGGAAACAAACGAGTACATGCCCCCGTTGGTGAAAGGCACCACGACTGTCCCATTCGGTTGCACCAACGGCTGGCCGCCCAGGCCAGTAGCATGGTCGGCAGTCGAGAGCGCCGGGCCCCAAGTCAATCCACCGTCGGTGGAAGTGCTCATCTTCACCTGGCCGGTACTCGCCGCCGCATCCCATTCCGTATAGCAATGTCCGTAGAAGGGACTGGTGGGAGTGTTGTCACACACGATCCAACCCTTGTCATCGTTATGCGTGCTGTCGATGACAATTGGATTTCCCCAATTGAGTCCGTCGGGAGAGCGGCTGACCGCGATGTCCCCAATGGGATCAACGAGCGGCAGAGTTGCAATCAGCCACACACCGTGTTTGGCATCATAGGCGACCGAGGCATCGGAGACCGCATAGTAACTCCCGCCCTGGTAGTACACTGTGAGTCCGGGAAGATAGCCGTAGGTCCATGTCTTGCCGCCATCCGTAGAGGTGGCGTAGCCGATGTCGGCGCCACCCCAGACGGAGTTGCGTGCAACCTGGAAGGCACTTACGAAGGTCGAACCCCATGAATATGTGTCGGGCTCAACCTCTGTCCTGTGCTGACTGCCGGAATTGGTGAAATTGTCCTGGCTGACCTTCACCAGAAATGTCTGCGCACCTGCCGATGCCGACAGCAGGAGCGAAAATACCAATGACAGCACGGCACCCAGCCGGGCTTGCGCGTTGCCGCCTTGGGCAGTATCGAGTCTGTCCTTCATGTTGGATTACCTCATAACGCTGGACTTCAATTTGGCGAGCATAGTCGGGGTTGGCACGGGATTGGCACCACGCGCTGGCGGATCGCTCGTCCGCTTCGGCAATATACGCCGCGCCCTCGAAACCTGTCCAGGCAAACGTACCAGGGCGAAGCTTCCTTGAGTAACCATCTGGAATAAGGGTCCCGAAGATGACAAGTCACCCGTTTCCGTAGCATTCTTTAATTGGGCGTACACCGATGACACTCTGGCGCAACACACCCGCGCGCTGGCCCATCTGTCTGTTCCTGCTGGGCTCGCTGAGCGCCGTGGCGCAGACACAGTCGATCCCGCTCACCTCAGGTCCGGTCCTGCCTCTGTATCGCGCACTGTTCAGCGTCGGCCTCGATCCTCAACGCGTGTTCACGATTCGCGAAGCTGGGGTGGACCGTGAGGACATCCACATCTGGCTCAACGACGGAACCATCGCCTTCACCCAGGCGGTGGATGGAAAAGTGACCGGCGCCTACTTCGAAGGCGACGGTGAAGTGCTAGTGCGTCCGCCCGACCGTATGGAACGCGCGTCCCTGGGACTGTTTACCGGCGCGGGCGTGCTGGAGGAGAGATTTTCGTCCGCTTATCTGCGCTTCAACGACGACACAGCCCAGGAGCTGCAGCCGTATTTGCGTCCCGCCGAAGACCCTTCAGATTTCTTTGCTCGCAACGATCCAAAAGCAAAGAGGTTGGCCCAGATCGACGCGATGCGACTCTGTATTTCGTTCACCAGCTCGCCGTCAACGGCGGCTGCGAATGCAACTGCACTCGTCCCTGACCGCCTGTTGCATTTGCTGGTGGCGGGTGAACATTACGGGGTCTTCGATGTTTATTTCGACACGCGCAGTCCCGAACAGATCATGGTGGGTAAGACTTCATCACCGCGGGAGAACGAAATTTATTACGACTTGTGGATGAGCTTTCCCATGAGGTCGCTGCGCAAGACGCCGCTTTCGAACACACGCTTCGGAGGTCCCAGTGGTCCACTGTGGACCCCGGACGTGATGTCCATCAGCAAATACACGATCACAACCAGCCTTGACCCTCCTCACGAACTGGCAGCCGACGCGACCCTCGATGTGCAGGTAAAGCAAGGGGGAACGCGTATGGTTTTGTTCGAGCTGTCGCGCTATCTGCAACTGAAGGAGGTGGAGTGCGAAGGCAAGCAGCTGGAATTCATCCAGAACGAGGCGGTGGAAGGCAGTGAGATGTCGCGCAGGGGCAACGACACTGTGGCGGTGGTCTTTCCCGCGCCGTTGCAGCCCGAGGATCATTTTCAGGTGCGCTTCCGCTATGCCGGCTCGGTGCTGGCGGATGCAGGCGGCGGACTGTTGTACGTTGGCGCGCGCGGCACCTGGTATCCCAATCGCGGTATCGCCATGGCCAACTACGATCTCACCTTCCGGTTCCCGCGGCCGTGGTCTGTGGTGGCGACAGGGAAACGGGTTTCGCTGGAGCGGGATGGCAAAGACTTCGTTGGGCATTGGATCAGCGAGAAACCGATTCCCATCGCCGGGTTCAATCTGGGCGAGTATGTTCGCAGCAGCGCCAAATCAGGGGAGATCGGTGTCGAGGCTTTCGCAGCTCGTGGCACGGAATACCGGCGTGCACCTCCCAGCGCCGGAGACAGGGTCGGTCAGTTGCAATCGCCCCATGCTCCCGGAACTCTCGAGCCAGTGCCTGACCCTCCACCCCTTCCAGACCCGGCAAGCACGGGAGAGATGCTCGCGAACCGGGCAGCTGAAACCCTGACCGACTTGTCGCATATGCTCGGGCCATACCCTTTCAGCAATCTTGCACTGACGGAAAACCCGAATGCGACCAGCCAGGGCTGGCCGGGGCTCATCTTCCTTTCGACTTACGCCTATCTGTCCCTCGAACAGTTGGAAGCCATCCAGCTGACACCTGTGGACAGGGTCATCTACAGCGAAGTGATGATGCCGCACGAACTCACACACCAATGGTACGGAGATGAGGTGTCGTGGGCCAGCTATCACGAACAATGGCTATTGGAGGCGCTGGCTAACTACTGCTCCATCCTGCTGCTGGAGCGCAGCCGCCCAGCCGACGTACAGTTTCTGCTGCAAGGTTACCGGGACATTCTCGCCCAGGAATCGAAGGATGGCCGGCGCCAGGTCGTGGCCGGGCCAGTAACCCTGGGGGCGCGGCTGTCGTCCTCGATGTTCCCGAACGGCTACGAGATCATCGCCTACGGACGCGGAACCTGGCTCATGCACATGCTGCGCGAAATGTTGCGCGATGCCTCCCGCACCGCGGAAAATCCCGACGGCGATGACAAAATCTTTCTCGCGTTGTTACGAAACCTGGTAGAGCGCTTTCAGGGAAAGGAAATCACGAACGCTAACTTCGAGCAGGCCGTCGAGGAAGTGCTTCCCCGTTCGCTCTGGTTTGAAAACCGCCAGTCGCTGGACTGGTTCTTTGACGGCTGGGTGAACGGCACGGCGTTTCCACACCTGGAGCTTGCGGGAGTGAAGTTATCGCGGAACGCGAGTGCAGGTACTGTCAGCGGGATAGTGCGACAGAAGGTAGCGCCGCCAGACCTGGTCACGAGCGTTCCTGTGTACGGTGTGATCGGAGATCGCAATGTCTATCTTGGCCGCGTCTTTGCTGAAGGCGATGAGACGCACTTCAACTTGCCGGTGCCAGCCGGCGTGAAGCAGTTAGTGCTGGACCCGTATCAGACGGTGCTGACGGCGCCGTAGTGCGGATTTTCCCGACATGAGTGCGATACCATGAACTAGCGGTCACATTTGATGCCGCTTTCCTGCCTACTATGAAAGAGTTCTACATTTCCGATTGCGCTCGCGTAGAAAACCAGACCATTATTTCGTTCTTCGTAGTCGCGTCCAAACAAGTGAAGTCGAAGAAAAGCGGGGATCTGTATCTCTCCCTAATCCTGGCTGACCGCAGCGGCCAGCTTCAGGCCAATATGTGGGACAACGTGGCCGATGCCCTCGATACTTTCGAGCAGGACGACTTCGTCAAAGTAAAGGGTGTGGTCCACAAGTACAACGGCCGCTGGCAGCTCACTGTACACAAGGTGCGCCGGCTGGAAGAGCAGGAGATCGAGTATTCGGATTACATTCCCAAGACCTCGAAGGACATTGAACTGCTTTGGCGCACGCTGGGCGAGTTCGTGGAGACTTTCGAGAACCCATGGCTGAAGTCGCTGGTTAAGGAGTTCATGTCAGACGACGCTGTCGCAACCGCATACAAGAATGCGCCGGCGGCCAAGACGTTGCACCACGCTTTTGTCGGCGGCCTGCTCGATCACGTGGTATCGCTGTTCACTTTATGTGACCTCGCAGTTCGAAACTATCCACAGGTCAATCGCGACTTGCTGCTGACCGGTGCTTTCATGCATGACGTAGGGAAGATATACGAACTCACCTACCAGCGCTCAATCGCGTATACCGCAAAGGGACAGTTGTTGGGACATATGATCATCGAGCTGGAGATGCTGCATCGGAAGATCGCACAACTGCCAGGCTTCCCGGATGAGTTGAAGATCCTGATTGAGCACATGATCATCAGCCACCACGGGCAGTACGAGTTCGGTTCGCCCAAGCTGCCTATGTTTCCCGAGGCCCTGATGCTGCATTATCTCGACGACCTGGACTCGAAGATGGAAAGCATGCGCGCACAGTTCGAGCGCGAAGCGGAGCTCCCCAATCCCTGGACCAGCTACAACCCTTCTTTGGGGCGCCCATTGCTGAATACGAAGAAGCTTCTGGAGACGGGACTGGCGGCAGCACGAGTCGTTGAATCGGTCAAGCTAGCCGCCACAGCGACTGAGGGCACGATGGAGCAAAGCGCGGCTGTCTCTCGGCTTGAGGAGCAGGTGGATTCTGCCAATGTGAAGGTCGAGAACGTGGTTCCTGCCTCACCGCTGGAAGCGCTGGAACGTAAATTTGCTTCGCACAAGGTCACAGCGGTGGAGACCAAGACGCGCTGAGCCTTATGCTTGACTTCTCCTCCTTCGAGTGGCTTTCTTTCGATTGCTACGGCACGCTGATCGACTGGGAAACCGGGCTGCTGGGATATCTGCGACCGTTGCTACGGAGCAAGGGCCGTGACATCGGCGATGCACGTATTCTCGCGCTGTACTCGGAGTTCGAGCCACTCGAGCAGGCCGGTCACTATCGTAGCTATCGCCACGTGCTGGCCAGCGTAGTCCGCGACTTCGCCCGCGAGCTGCACTTCGAAGTCAGCGAGAGCGAAGCGGATGACCTCGCAGAATCTATTGGCAATTGGCAGCCCTTTGCGGACACGGTGACCGGACTGCAGCGGCTGCATTCGCGCTACAAGCTGGCTGTTCTTTCCAACATTGATGACGACCTGTTCGCTTACACGGCCCCCAAACTACAGGTACGGTTCGACGCCGTAGTCACCGCGCAACAGGTGCATAGCTATAAGCCGTCGTTCAATAACTTCGAGGCGCTTCTGCGGCGCTACTCCATACCGCGCGAATGCCTGCTGCACGTGGCGGAAAGCTTGTACCACGATGTGGCACCGGCGCATTCGCTTGGAATTCATAGCGTGTGGGTGAATCGCAGGCAGGGAAAAGAGGCAGCCGCGCCCAAGCTGTCTGACGTGAAACCTGATCTGGAAGTGACAGACATCGGAAAGCTGGCGGAGTTAGCGGTGGCGGGCGACAGCCATTCCTAAGCACGGCCTGCGCTTCGCTAAAATAGATGTATTACGGCCTTGTGGGGTTAGTTCTCCCTTGCAGCAATTCACGGAACATTACGACGTAGTAGTTGTTGGCGCCGGTCATGCCGGCTGCGAGGCGGCTATGGCCGCAGCACGCATGGGGCTGAAGACCGCGATCTATACCCTTAACCTCGATCTTATCGCGCAGATGTCATGCAATCCGGCTGTCGGCGGCATCGCCAAGGGCCACCTGGTGCGCGAAGTGGATGCGCTGGGCGGCATCATGGGCGAAGTTACAGACGCCGTCGGCATCCAGTTTCGCCTGCTTAACACATCCCGCGGGCCGGCCGTGTGGTCGCCGCGAGCGCAGTGCGACAAGCAGCAGTATCGCCTGAAGATGCGCGAAATGCTGGAGTCGGAGGCGAACCTCAAGATCAAGCAGGCGGAAGTGGCTGATTTGATCTTCGAGACCCTGCCTGAATCAGTTTTAGGTTTCGAGTTTCAAGTTTCAAGTGACAGCACTGTCACCCCAAGTGGAGCCGAGGGACCTGCAATTCTTGGAACTCGAAACTCGAAACTTGAAACTTCATACGGCTGCGATCGAATCGTGCGTGGAATTCGGCTGCGCGACGGCCGCACCGTCGGCGCGCAGGCGGTCATCATCACCACGGGAACATTTCTCAACGGACTCATCCACTGTGGCGAGCAGCAGTATCCGGCGGGACGGAGCGGCGAGCCGCCAGCGGTGCTGCTGGGCGAATCGCTGAAGGCGCTTGGCCTACGGGGATGCCGGCTGAAGACCGGCACGCCCCCGCGTCTGGACGGCCGCACCATCGACTGGTCGAAGTTTGCTGTCCAGCCGGGCGACGACGACCCCACGCCCTTCAGCTTTCGAACGAAGCGGGTGGCGCACCACGACCAGCAGGTGCCGTGCTACATCGCGTTCACCACGCCCGAGACGCACCGCATTATTCGCGAGAATGTGCACCGCTCGCCCATGTACAGCGGGCAGATTCGCTCCATTGGACCACGCTATTGCCCGTCCATTGAGGACAAGATCGTCAAGTTTCCCGACAAGGAAACGCACCAGCTCTTCCTCGAGCCGGAGGGCCTGAATACGTACGAGATTTACGTGAATGGTATGAGTACCTCGCTGCCCATTGAGGTACAGCTTGTCATGCTCAAGTCCATTCCCGGGCTCGAAGCGGCGGAGATGCTGCGTCCCGGCTACGCCATCGAGTACGACTCGATTGATCCCACCGAACTGCAGCGGACCCTGGAGACGAAAAAGATTGCAGGCTTATACCTTGCCGGGCAGATCAACGGCACCAGCGGCTACGAGGAGGCTGCCTGCCAAGGCCTCATGGCGGGCATCAACGCTGCGCTGAAGGTGAAAGGTGAGCCACCTTTGATTCTCGACCGCACCGAAGCTTACACTGCAATCCTCATTGACGACCTCATCAGCAAGGGAACGAATGAACCGTATCGCATGTTCACATCGCGGGCAGAGTTTCGCCTGCACTTGCGCATCGACAATGCTGATCGGCGGCTGACGCCGCATGGATGGCGGGTGGGGCTGATCGGCGACACGGCCTGGGAGGAATTTCTCGCCAAGCAGGAACGGCTGAAGGCCATGCACGGGTTGCTGGAAAAGACGCGCGTGAATGCGGCGATGCTCGAACAAGTGGCTGGTGGCCAGTGGCTAGCGGCTGGTGGCCGACTTGAAGCCGCCCTAGGCCTCACCCTGGCCCAGATCCTCAAGCGCCCCGAGGCGCAGATTGAGCAGCTTGTGCCAGCGCTCTCAAAGCTAATGCCGGCGTTCTTCCAACGTTCGGCTCATGAAAATACCGAAACGCTGGCCACTAGCCCCTCTCCACTAACCACTGCCGTTCGCAACGAACTGACGTCCGTCGAAACCGAAATCAAGTATGCAGGCTACCTCGATCAGCAGACCAAGGCCATCGAAAGGCTGAAGAAGGCCGAGCAGCGGCTCATTCCCGACTGGTTCGACTACGGCAAGGTTAGCGGCCTGTCCCGCGAGATGCGCGAGAAGATGACGCGCATCCGGCCGCAAACCCTGGGTCAGGCAAGCCGGATTCCCGGAGTGACCCCCGCTGCCGTTTCGCTGATCAATGTGTATATCGAGATCCAAGGACGGCAGCAGACGCGCGTTAGCGAAAGAATCTAATCGCAAATAGAGAACGGGGCCCTCGAAGAAGGGCCCCACACCAAAGGCAACAGCCCGACGTCACTTCTGCTTGGCGATGATCATCCCGGAAATCTTGTTGTAAACGCCCTGCGGAAGGACCTTCTTCGACACCAACTGGCTTTTGTTGGCGTAAGGCCGGCCGGCGATGATCTTGTCGGAATACTTATCGCCAATGCCGGGCAGAGCCGACAACTGTTCTTTGGTCGCAGAATTATGTCAACCAGATCGGAAGCCTAACCGGCCATGGCGCCACCCTTGCTGGATCCGGACTTGCCGGGTGAACCGCTCTGGGCCACGACCAATCCAGCCAGCATGAACAAAGCCAGCATCACTCCGAGGAGCCGGACTGCTGTTCGTTTCTGTTTCATGTGTTTCTCCTCTATTCACTTGGTTTACAGAGAGGCGTAATAGCCGTCGTCTGATTCGCCCTATGCATCCTTGTTGCCGAGGACTCCACTGAGACCGGCTACCATGGCCTTGGCCTTGTCCATAACACCGCCGCCATCACCTCCGGCGTCATCTGTCCCGGTGGCGCCGGCGCCTCCGCTGAGCAGGCTATCCAGGCCGGCCGCCATTGGCTCCGGCAGTTTCGTCTTCAGATATCCGGTGATCGTGTCAACGACTTTCTGGGCTACGTCCTGGGAAAGCCCAGTTTTCTCCTGTACCAACTGCACTAGCTCATTCATGGCGACTTCCCCTCGTAATAGTTGGGTCCCGGATGCCAATACATCCAGGTCCAACTTGGCTGGAGGGGCAAGGACCTGCAGCAGACTGCCCAGCAATGTGTTCAGTCAAAATCACGCCCGGCGACAGCAGAGTAAGGGATGCTGAGGTCTCTACCCCGGTTAGACCACGTGGAAGCCTTATACACCCGGAGGCATGGGCAAGAAAAGCGAAAGTTACAGATAACAGGTCAAGTCCAGCAGGACACGCGGGTAAGCCAAATTTGCCCTGCGCCTCATATTTCTGATTCAATCCTGAGGCATCCACTCCAACACTCCGGGAGCATCAAGCTGGCGAACCAAATCTTCGCGTGCAAGTCTATTGACAAGCTGATCTCCGATTCGGAGGAACCTGAACATCAGCTGAAGAAGACGCTCGGCCCGTGGTCGTTGACGGCACTGGGCATCGGCGCGGTGATCGGCTCCGGCATTTTCACGGTCGTCGGCACGGCCATCGCCGGGCAGAAGTTCGATACCTCATCCATCCTGAACGCCCCGCTGGCCGATTACATCGTGCATCACGCCGCGACCACCGGCCGTCCCGGCGCTGGACCAGCGCTGGCAGTGTCGCTGGTGCTGGTGGCCATCGTGTGCGGCTTCACCGCGCTGTGTTATGCAGAATTGGCGTCTATGATCCCGATCGCCGGCAGCGCGTACACCTACACCTACGCGACTATGGGCGAGCTGATTGCCTGGATCATCGGCTGGGACCTGATTCTGGAGTACGCGGTCAGCAACATGGCGGTCAGCGTCGGCTTTGCGGCACACCTGGTGGACATGTTCGACTGGTTCGGCTGGCATCCCGACCTGCGCTGGATCACGCCGGCATACCTGCCGGGCGGACTCACCGGTGTCAGCGGCAACGTACTGTATCCCCCGGGATTCCACTTCGGTTTCAACTTTCCTGCGTTTCTTATCGTCATGCTACTCACGGTGGTGCTGGTCCGCGGCATTCGTGAGTCGGCCGAGACCAACAACGTAATGGTCATCCTGAAGATCTCGGCCATCCTGGCGTTCGTGTTTGTGGGAATGACGTACATCCATCCTTCGAACTACCACCCCTATGCGCCGGAAGGTTGGTCGGGTGTGCTGACTGGCGGATCCATCATTTTCTTCACCTACATCGGGTTCGATTCCGTCTCCACTGCAGCAGAAGAAGCCAGGAACCCACAGCGCGATTTGCCATTTGGCATCATTGCCACGCTCATCATTTGCACCCTGCTGTACATTGCGGTGGCCGTGGTGCTGACAGGGATTGTGCCGTGGAACTCGCTGATTGACGACGCTGCTCCCGTGGTCAACAGTATGAAGAAGCTGACGCTGCTGACGCGCTCGGAGAGGCTGCACTGGACGCGGCTGGCGGTGCTCTTTGGCGCCATGATGGGCATGATCTCGTCGCTGCTCGTCTTCCAGCTTGGGCAGGCACGCGTGTGGTTTTCCATGTCGCGCGACGGACTGCTGCCCAAGATGTTCAGCCGCGTGCATCCGCGCTTCCGCACGCCTTCGACCGCGACTTGGATTGCCGGTTTCCTGGTTGGGATTCCGGGCGGCATCCTTGATATTGGCACGCTCGCCGACTTGTCGAACATCGGCACCCTGTTCGCGTTTGTGCTGGTCTCGATCGGAGTCATCATCCTCCGCTACAAACAGCCAGAACGCCGGCGCGGGTTCACCGCACCTGGCGGGATTGCGGCACCGATTCTCAGCGTCATGTTCTGCGTATTACTGATGGCTGGATTGCCAATCCTGACCTGGCTGCGCTTCTTCGCGTGGCTGATCATCGGGCTTACCGTATATATGCTCTACAGCCGTCACCGCAGCGAATTCAGTGCGCGCAACGCGCTTCCGGTGCAGCAACGGTAATGAATGTGCAGCACGCGAACGCAGGCGATACCTCAGGCGCCTTCATAGCATCGTTGCCCAAGGCCGAACTGCACCTCCATCTCGAGGGCACGGTTGATCCCGAGACCCTGGCGGAGCTGAGCCGGCGTCACCCGACTCCTCTAACGACCACCAACAAACGCTACCGCAACATTGAAGACAGCGGACGTGTCTTCACCGAACATGAAGCGAGCGAGCTCTACCAGTACAAGCACTTCACTGGATTTCTCTGGGCATTCAAGGCGGTCACGGAGCGGCTGCGCACTGCCGAGGACTACGAGCTCGTCACCTATCGCATGATGCAGAAGCTGCATGTGCAGAATGTTCTACACGCTGAGGTGTACATTTCTGCGGGTGTGGTGCAGTGGCGGGGGCAGGAGTTTGCGCCGCTGTTTGAGGGCGCGGAACGAGGTCGCCTGCGCGGCGAGCGTGAGTTTGGCGTCTCGTTGTTTTGGATCTTCGACGCCGTCCGCCACTTCGGAAGCGATTACGCGCAGCATGTAGTCGACGAGGCCATTCGCCTCAGGAACGGAAACGTCATCGGAATTGGGCTCGGGGGCGACGAACGCCGCGCCGGATCGGGGGAGTTCCGCGCGGTGTACGACCATGCGGCCCGGCATGGCCTGCGTCTGACTGTGCACGCGGGAGAGGTGCTCGGGCCGGAATCCATCTGGGACGCGCTGCGCGAGTTGAAGGCCGACCGCATTGGCCATGGGCTGCATGCTGTCGATGATCCGTCGCTCGTACGTTACCTGTCAGAAAAACAGATTCCGGTTGAGGTGTGCATCACCAGCAATCTTCTCACCGGGTGTTGCCCATCTACGGAGCAGCATCCCGTCCGCCGATTGTTCGACGCGGGTGTGATCGTTACACTCAACACCGACGATCCCGACATGTTTCACACCACACTGACGAAGGAATACGAGATCGCGCGGCAAGTATTCGGCTTCAGCGAAGATGAGCTGCGCGAGCTGGCGAGAAACTCGTTCCGTGCATCGTTCCTGCCGGACGAGAAGAAGCGCGAGATGCTGGCGAAGCTCTAAGAGCCCAAAACGCGGCTGCGGATTACGCGGATAGGGCGGATTAAGTAAGAGAACATGCGGTGCAGACCGAGCTTGATGGCCTCCGTGGTGAAACCTGCCTTGAGTTCTATACTTCAAGAAATCCGTGAATTCCGCGCAATCCGGGGTTAGGGTTTATGCCTAAGCACATCGGCATCGTGGCTTGCAGCGCCGAAGGCGCGGCGCTTTGCTATCGCACCATTTGCACGGAAGCGCCCGCCGTGATGGGCCACCATGCCCATCCTGAAGTGACTATGCACACGCACTGCCTGTCCGAATACATGGAGTGCGTTTACCGCGACGACTGGCAAAGTGTCGCCGAACTCATGCTGTCGTCGGCCTGCAAGCTTGCCAAGGCTGGAGCGGAGTTCCTTATTTGTCCCGACAACACGATTCATCGGGCGTTCGGCCTCGTTGGACCCCGTTCTCCCCTGCCCTGGCTGCACATCGTGGAAGAAGTTGCGGCCGAGGCCCAGCGGCGCGGCCTTCGCAAGCTGGCGGTCATCGGCACGAAATACACGATGGAAGGTCCGGTCTATCCGGAAAAATTGTCAGCATGCGGCATCGCGTACCTCATGCCCGATGCTGAGGAACGAGCGTGCATTGACGACATCATCATGGATGAATTGGTGAATGGGATCTTCGCCGCGGCATCCCGTCAATACATGCAGCAGGTAATCGGCAGGCTCAGTAAAGAGGGCTGCGATGCCGTAGTGCTGGGCTGCACCGAGATTCCTTTGCTGATCGACGACCGCGTTTCTCCCCTTCCAACCCTAGATTCAACGCGCATTCTGGCGCGGGCGGCGATAAAGGAGGCGCTGCAGTGAGCGGGCCGCTCCGGCCCGTTGACGGCGCTACCGGTAGGCAAACAGCATTGCGTAGATTATCCAGACCACGACGCTGAAACCGATGGTCAGCGCAATCCAAGCAAAAAAGCGGATGGCCTTGACCACAATCTCGGGTTGCGGCTCTTCCAGGTGTTGATCCAGTTCGCCTCTGGTAAGCAGCGCCGCGTATTCGCGAGGTTTGTCGCGCTTCAACTCGGCGAGAGGCATGTGGCCTGTAAAGATGGTGGTGTCCATAGGGAACTTTTCCGGCCGGAGGTGGGTATTGAAGAAGTGCACGGTGAAGATGAAGCCAGTGGCCAGCAGAGCCTCGTCACTGTGAATGATGGTGGCCACGTTGATGAACGATCCCGGCAGGAAGCGAGTAAAAAACACAGGGAACCAAAGCGTGAGTCCCGTTGAACCGATGACCACGATTCCCCAGAATACAGCGAAGTAGTCGAACTTCTCCCAGTAGGTCCAGCGGCCATATTCGGGCCGTGCTCCCAATCCCAAGAACCACTTCACGGTGCCAACGAACTCCTGGCCGTCTCGCCTGGTGGGAATGAGAGTGTTCGGCCCTAGCAGGGTCGACTTCCACGTACTCTGGCTGCGGCGTTTATCCCGGACCAGTCCGACAATATGGGCGGCGAATGTCCCGAACATGACGACCGCGGCGAAACGATGGATGAAGCCTGCGGTCTCGAAACCGCCGAGCACGTGCGACAGCTTGACCGCCCACGAAGTGTAGGAGAACTTGAGCGAGAGTCCCGTTACCGCGAGAGTGAGGAAGCTGCCTACCATGCAGGCGTGAAATACCCGGTATTTGCGCGCAAAGCGAACGAACTCGCGGCGATCCACCGCGATCGCCGGCGGAGGTACGACGCCGACAGTCAGCGGCGGCTCCGGCACTCCCACCGGCTGCGGCGCGAGGCCAGCAGTGGGGCCAAGTTGATGCTTACCGTGTTCCATCGTTGCCTTCTCTGTCCGAAGGTCTCCTCGGCGGCTGCGGCGCGGGCTCGCCGCATTCAGCTCCCTTGGCCTCTTCGGCGCGCAGTTCGCGGCGCATTTGTAACGCTCGCGGAAACCACAGGATTGTATGAACGCCACTCACCGTGAACGTGCCGACCAGCAGAATCGTCATCCCCCAGAACGTGTAGTAGAGGAACGGAAATTTTCTTGGATCGTGGTGCGTGGCGTGGGTGAGATACCCGGCAAAGCGCCGCGTCGCGTCGGAATGGCACTTGCGGCAGGTGCCCACCACGTTGGCGCGGCTCAAGTGCGAATTCGGGTCAGTTACCTTCAGGATGTCGTGTGCTCCGTGGCAGTCGTAGCACTTCGCAGTCTTGGTGTAGCCCAGCTTGGATACCTTGCCGTGATATGTCTCGAAATAGGTCTTGGCAATCTCCCCGTGACAGCGGCCGCAAGTATTCATGATGTCGAGCTTGAACCCATCCTGGTCGGTTCGGCGAATGGAGTGCGCGCTGTGGCAGTCGTTACAGACTGGCAGCGGTTTGTCCGTCTTGGTTACCGACGACGAATGAATGCTTTGTATGAACTGCTCTTCAATGCCGTGGTGACAAGCGCCACAGGTCGCAGGCACGTTCCTGGGGTTGACCGTGGATTCCAGATCCGAAGCAGGGAGCTCGCGGTGCGCGGTGTGACAACTCGTGCAGGTGGCTGTCACCGTCAAGCCGCTCTTGAGCAACCCCTTACCGTGGATGCTCTCGGTGTAACGCGGAATGATCTGGTGCTCCACTCCGGTGTATAGCACGGCTGCCTTCTGGCCTTCGCGATGGCACTTGGCGCACAGGTCAGGCACGTTGGTCGCGAAGGTCAGCGATTCCGGATTGTGCTTGCCGAGCACGTGATGGCCGCCGTGGCAGTCCTTGCAGAAGGGAGCATTAGGATCGCCCTTGGCATGCATCTGGCCATGAGTGCTGCGCTGATATTGCTGCCCGACTTCAGCATGGCAGGCGGTGCAGTCCACCGGCCGGGAGATGGTTTCGCAGGGGCGCACGCGCGAGGCGTTCACTTCCGAGTGGCACTGGCTGCAAGCCACCTTTACGTGCCGAGAGTTCGATACCTCGCTGACATTTACGAACATGACGCGCCCATCGGCAGACTTGAGGCTGGGATTGGCGTGGCAGCGCAGGCAATCCGCGTCAGCCATGCCCTGGGAATAGAAGACATTTCGCACCTTGTGTGGCTGATGGCAGTCAACGCAGGCCGGAAGAACGTTGGCCTGTTTCTCCCAGAGTTCGCCGCGAATGGTCTTGCGGTGTACCTGTTCGATGTTGGCGTGGCACTTGGTGCACGTGGCAGCGATATTGCGCCGGTTGATGGACGAATTCGGGTCAGTGTGTGGCAGAATCGAGTGCGCCGTATGGCATGAAGCACAGTTGGCCGCCACCACCAGTCCCTTTTTCAGCAGACCTTCGCCGTGAATGCTCTCGGTGTAGTTCTCCAGGATTTCGTGCTCCGGAATGTTGCGGGTCGTCTGAACGGGCGTGCCCTCCCGGTGGCATTGGCCGCAGACGAACGGCACCTTCATGGCCGCCACCGACGAGCGCGGATCCTTCACTGGCAGAATGTCGTGATTGCCATGGCAGGTTACGCATCGCGGCGCCAGAGCATCGCCCCTGGCCGCCGACTTGCCGTGCAACGACTTGGCTAGTTGGTTTGCCTCGTCGCTATGGCAGGAAGCGCAGTTGACCTTTGCCAGCGGCGTGGAGTGCGGCAGCTCCTTGCCTTCGAGATCGGCGTGGCAGGAGGTGCACTGCAGCGAGCCATGAATCGAACCTGCGAACTTTTTCTGGTCCACAAACAGCGAAACCGTCCGTCCACCACGCTTGGTGGACAGGGACTTATCGCTATGGCAGGCCAGGCAGTCGTCGCTTGTCGGTCCCTGCGCCGCCCAGCACCGAGGCAGGAGCAAGATGAGCACCAGAAGGGGCATCATCCCCGCCCTTGCCGCGGAGCTGAGACCGCTTATGGAAACGCGTTGCGTCATAGCTACAATCAACGATTCCAGACCCATCAAACATCTGGCTGTGACTTGCTGCACCCTCGGATGTGACAGTGGTCACCTGCAGGATGTTCGCTGCAGGAGCCAGTAATGATTGCCTGCCGGGATGACAACTGCGCCGGCAGTTCGTATCCTGTTAACATTGCCAGCCGCAACTCAGGACAAGATGCCATCATTCAGTAACCTCCATGAAACTCCAATCGTCGCATCAAGCTCTTCCAATCTGTCGGAAATCGCCAGCGACGCAGTGCATCGTGCCATACAGGGCGGAGCCACCGCCGCAGAAGCCGTCGCCACCGACGGAAGCGAGTTCTCCACCGTCGTTCGTCTCGGCGACGTCGAAACCCTGAAGGAATCCGGCTCCAAAGCAATCGGGGTACGAGTTTTCTTCGGGCAGCGCGCTGCCAGCACCTACTCCAGCGACCTCACACCCGGCGGGATCCGGCAAATGGTAGACGCGGCGCTTTCGTTGGCCAAGATCACCAGCGAAGATCCGTTCGCCGGAATCCCGGAGCCTTCACAACTGGGCCGGCTGGAGGGCGACCTCGATCTGTACTACGACGACGTGTATTCGCTCTCCACCGCCGATCGTATTGAGTACGCCCGGCGTGCCGAGAAGGCTTCGCTTGAGGCCGACCCGCGCATCGTCAATTCCGAAGGCGGCACCTTCGACGCAGCTATCGGCTACAAGGTGCTTGTCAACTCGCACGGATTCGCCGGCGATTACCGGCGTTCCTACTGCTCAGTGTCGGCGGTGCCCATCGCGCAGATGGAAGGCTCAGCCATGCAGCGTGACTACTGGTATTCGGTGGCGTTGACGCTGAAGAAGCTGCAATCGCCGGAGGAGATCGGAAGGATCGCCGCGCGGCGCACTTTGCGACGCCTGGGAGCCCGCAAGGTCAAAACCTCGAAGGTGCCGATCGTCTTCGAGCACACCGTCGCCGGAGAACTGGTTGGCCACATCTTTGAGGCGGTCAACGGCGACTCCATCTATCGCGGCGCCTCCTTCCTCACCGGAAAGCTGAACGAGAAGATTGCGGGCAACAACATCAACGTCGTCGACGACGGCACGATGCGCGGCGGCTTCGGCACCAGCCCCTTCGACTCAGAAGGCGTTCCAAGCCGCAAAACCGTCGTCGTCGAAAACGGGTTTCTGAAGTCCTACTTGCTGAATACCTACACCGCGAAGAAACTCAGCCTGCAGACCACCGGCAACGCCTCGCGTGGGCTGGCGGGTACTCCTGGAATCGGGCCGGGAAACTTCTTCCTCCTGGCGGGTACGAAGAGTCTGCCGGAGATCATCGCCAACATCAAGGAAGGCTTGTTCGTCACCGAGTTCCTCGGCTTTGGAGTAAACCTCGTCACCGGCGATTTCTCGCGGGGCGCCAGCGGCCTATGGATCCAGGATGGTCAATTGACGTTCCCCGTAGAGGAGGTCACCGTCGCTGGCAACCTGAAGGACATGTTGTTCAATGTGTCGGAGATCGGCAACGATCTGGAGTTCCGTGGCCCGATCGCCTCACCCACGATTCGTATTGACGGCATGACCGTGGCGGGGGAATAGTTCCAGTCGCCGTGCTGCTGGTCCTGCTACGCCGATGCTGGCCTTATTCTCCACCGAAGCTGAATCGCAATCCCGCCCTCACATTGGCTGTCAGGGCCGGGTACCCCAGCACCTCGTTGTAATGGTTGTTGAGCGCGTTGTTCACGTTCACATACGCAGCCACATGGTGATTGAAGGCGAACCAACCGCCAAAGTCCACGCGGGCGTATCCTGCGGCGTAGTAGATGGGCGGAATGGAACCGAAGAGGAAGTCGGAGTCGGGACGCTGTCCGACCGCCGTAATGCCGAGAAAGCCGCCCCAGCGTTGCCGGGTATAGGTAGCCAGCATCATGCCCGCCTGCTTGGGACGTCGTAACAGCGGTGCGCCAGCGCCGTAGATGCGAGGATCGCACCCCGCATCTGGGTCGCAGGGCGGTGCCTGTTGAATCCGGGTTGAGGTGTAAGTGTAAGCCCCGGTCAGCGACAGATGGCTGGCAATGCGTCCGCTCAGCGTGACCTCAGCTCCCTGCGCGATCGAGCGATTGAAGTTTACATACTGGCTTGTGTCGTTATCCGAGTTGTAAACATACTCGATCTGGTCGCGAAAATGATTGTGGTAATACACCGCGCTGAGCGACAGGGTATTGTCGAACAGCGACTGCTGCACGCCGACCTCGATTGCCCGGTTTTGTTCCGGCTGCAGGTTGGGGTTAGGGAGCGTGGGAAATGTTCCGGTGATGCCGAAGGTCTGCTCAAAGCTGGGCTCCTTAATGCCCTCGGAGTAGCCAAAATGCAGGCGAGTGCCGCTGAAAGTCCGGTTCCCTCGCCATGCCAGAAACGTTACCGATGCCCGAGGGCTGACCTTGCCGCCGAAGCTGCTGTTGTTGACGTAGCCGAGGCCCGCCAGCACCGACAACCGGTGCCAGACGACGCTCTGCTGCGCGAAAAGATAGTTGTTGTAGCGCAGGCCGTGCGTCGTGGTGATGCCGAAGTCGGAATCGTTGTTGATGTAGCCGTTCTCATCCTGGAAGGTGTAGCCCAACATCGTCTGCGCCCACGAACGCGGTGTGTAGACGCCCTGATAGGCGAAGCCTGCGACATTGTACTTCGTCAAGCTATTGAAGCCTGTATCGAAGGGACGATCAAGGTCGTCCACCGGATTCACGTTCAGGGCCGCGTGATGGTATTCGAAGCCGCTGAACGAGTGCTGCCAGGCTCCCGGTCCGCTGACCGTGAGATCGCCGTTAGCGAGGAAGTTGTTCTGATGCGCGTACTGATTGGGATCAGGCGGCAGCACGGGCTTGCCGTTGAACCACCAGTTCGACTGGACGCCGGTCCAACTGTTGTAGTGGCGCACGCGCACTCGACATGCCACGCGATCGGTGATCTTCACTCCAATGTTCCCGCCCTGCAGCGAATTCGAGTAGGCATCGTTGATGCCCTGGCCCTCGGTATCGAACTGGTCGACAAAGACGTTGTAGTCGAGGATGCCACGTGCCCCCGCCAGCGATGCGTAGCCGTGCGCCGTGGAGAAATTTCCGCCGTCTGCGCCGAACTGGATGAGCGGCGTGCGCTTGCTCCCGGTCGCAGTCCAGAATTGCACCACGCTGGTCATGGCGTCGGAGCCGTACACGGTGCTTTCCGGACCGCGCTCGACCTCGAGACGATCGATGTTGTTCATGGGAACTACGCCGAAGTCGAAGTAGCCTCCGGGATCGTTCACCGGCACACCATCCACCAGCACCTTGTTGTAGTTGGACTCGCCACCCCGCACAAATAGGCTGCTGATGTTGCCGCGCCGTCCGGCGGTGCTGATGATGGCGCCGGGAATGTAGAGCAGGGCGTCGGGCGCGGCAATGGGATTGATGACGTTGAGCTGCTCGCCGGTCAGCACGCTGACGGAGGTTCCCGTCTGTTCGGCGATGGTTGGCGTGGCGGTGGCTGAAACGACTACGGTCTGCGGCGTGGTCGCGAGCTTTAGTTCAACGTTCAGCTTATCCGTTGACGGAAGAGTGATTAGTGCCGACTGTTCGCCGAATCCCGGCGCCAGGATGACGACGCGATATTGCCCATCGGCCAGGTTCGTAAAGATAGCAATGCCGTCGCCGGCGGTAGTTTGCCCGCTGACGCCCGAATTGTCGCTAACGCGGAACAGGCTGACTTGCACTCCTGAGACGCGCTCGCCCGATGGACTCTGTACGGAGACTTTGAGATCGGCCGCGAGAACTGCTGTGCACCACAGCAGCACGGCCAGCATGATGCGAACAATGAACACGGCGCTCCTCCTTTGCACGCGAAAGGGGTTGACGGCCGGAGCACCCATCGCACGCACCGCTGGCGTGCCTGGGACTCCGTAGTTCGCGCCGGTCTCCTGGCTTGCGAGTTGCGATTCGCATCGCGAACAGCGGCGGGGCCTTCCCGTTTGCACAGTGGCCTTGCGCCAACGACTCGCTTACAGTTGCGCGGCAGCGCGGGCTTTACACCCGCTTCCCAGTTCCGTCCTCACCGGATCACCATTGCAGGATGCGGCATGGTGGAACGCGCGAACGCTGATTGGCAATGGACAACCTGAGTCAACGATCGGCTCAGGATGAAGCTCCGACTGTATTGGGCTGTGGGGCCACGTGTCAATTGAGAAAAGGAAGAGTGTGGATCGCATCATCGATTTCGGCGCTCTAACCCGGAATGGAAGAACCGCACCCTTCGGTTTTTGCAAAAGCAGCTGGAGGTCATCAGAGAGGATTCGGCTTTGCCTCGGCACAACCCCAGAGGTACAATCCCGCTGCAAGACGTACAGGATGTCCCGGTAGCCGCGCAGTTCTCGCCACATCCTGCACGCCATCTCCTGAGAGCGAGGCGAATATGAAGACAATTGCGAAAGGCGCACTCCTGATTCTGGCTGCAATTGCCATGTCTTTCTTGTTAGGTTGTTCTCGACACGATAACTCCGAGCGATACATTCTGATCACGGTGAATTCCAAGCTGCCGTACTGGCAAACGGCGCGAGCTGGGTTGGAGAAGGCGGCCGCGCTCTACGGTGTAAAGTCGGACGTACGCGGACCTGACACATATGACCCTCAGGCCGAGGTCCAGGAATTCCGCGCCGCACTCGGGCTGAAGCCAGCCGGTATTCTGGTCTCGGTGGCTGATGCCGGGCTGATGAAACCTGCAATTGACGAGGCTGTGAATGCCGGCATTCCCGTCATTACTATCGACTCCGACGCGCCTGACAGCAAGCGCTTGTACTTCATCGGCACCAACAACGTGCAGGCTGGCCAGATCGGCGGCCAAAGGGTAGTGGACAAACTTCATGGCAAGGGCAACGTGGTTTTCTACACCATGCCCCAGACCAACCTCGATCAGCGGCTCAAGGGGTACAAGGACGTGTTTGCCGACCACCCGGGAATCAAGATCGCCGAGGTATTCAACATCAAGGGCGATTCGGGCAACGCCTTCGACCGCACTATGCACTATCTTACGGACAAGAGCGCCGAAAAGATTGACGCGTTTATCTGCCTGGAAGCCTCGGCAGGAAAAGACGTGGCAGAAGCGCTGAAGCGGCAGAATGCGACTGACCGCCTGGTTATCGCGATGGACGTAGATGAAGCAACACTAGACTTGATTAAGAGCGGCACCATTGATGCCACCATTGCCCAAAAGCCATACACCATGGCGTACTACGGGTTGAAGTGTCTCGATGATATCCACCACTACCCGATCGATCTGAAGAAAGACTACTCCTGGGATTCGTTCGCGCCGGTGCCCGCTTTCGTGGATACCGGTGTGTCCCTCGTCGACAAAATTAATGTGGATGTGTACCTCAGAGCACGTAATGAGGCGCAAGCGAAATAGAGGCACAAATCGCTTGGTACGGTTGTCGCAATGACGTCTGTCGCGAAGAAGTGCTGTTCGTGATCATGGATCCGCAGGCTGTCGCAAAGCACTGCACAACCACGGTGCGGTTGAGTACGATCAGTAATTCGGGTGCGTGCTGCTTCCGGCAAAGAAGACGGTGCAGTTGATCTAGGGTTCTATGGGGTAGGTTGTGTCTCCGGAGTTGGAACAGATCCGTCGTGAGGCGGAGCGACTAGCCGGCAATATTTCGCAGGTTGACTGGCACTATGCTCCTCAAGGTAAGTGGAGCTGCGCTCAGATATTTGAACACTTGCTTCTCAGCTACACAGTCACCACAAAGGGCGCTCTGCAGGCCATGCAGATTGGAAAGCCTCTCGGCGGCAAGCCGACTCTGCGGGACCGCATCGGCGCGCTCTACGTAGCCAGCTTGGGATTTCTGCCCTCGGGACAAGCATCTCCCAGGCAGACGACGCCGAAAGAAGGTGTCGGACTAGACTCGCTGCGGCCATTCCATGATGCTCTGGTCGCCATGGATGCCACGCTGGCCGATGCTGAGAAACGCTTTGGAAGCCGAGTCAAGTTGCTGGACCATCCCATCCTAGGTCCCCTGACAGCTCAGCAATGGCGGCGCTTTCATCGCACGCACGCTAAACATCACATGAAGCAAATCGCCGAGAGAGTCAGGCATCTTGGGTCGGCAAGCGCTTAGCTTGGTCTCCCTTAGAAGAAGCTGAGGTACCATCGCCAGATGGCTTGGCCGAAGAAAACAACTCCTAGTGAGACGGCGCTAATGAACACGCCAAAGGGGATTTTCCACGATTGTAGGCTCTCTTTTATCGATCCTCGGTTTTTTCCGGCTTCGGTCATGTGCCGCACAGCCCGCATCAGCGCGTAGAGCGTTGCGCTCAACGGCGCCAGGAATAACACTATCAACGTAAGCTTCAGCCCGAGGAACGTTCCCGACATGCCGATAAGAGCTAGGTCCCCTGTGCCCATGCCTTGTCGCTTGCGCACCAGAAAGTAGAGTCCCGAGGAGACAAAAAAAAAGCCTGCGCCCAGCAACGCCCCGAGAACGGCATCGAGAAATGAAACTTGACTAGAAGTGAGGTGCCCATTATAGGCGTGAACCAGGAGTTGAGTCCCATAGCTGTCGGTCGGCGCGGCTGTTGAAAAACCAAGGCCCAGCACGATACCTGGGTAAGTGAACTCTCGCGGCAGTAGACCTGTTTCAGCATCCATGAAGAGCAGGCCCACGAGAAGGAAGCTGAAGATGCAGAACTTCACCGTCAGCAGGGCTGGGCCAAACCACATATAGCACGCCAGAAACAGGATTGCCGTCAGCAGTTCGACGGCAGGATAACGCAGGGAAATGCGGGCGCTGCAGGCGCGGCACCGGCCGCCCAGGAGGGCCCAGCTCAGCAACGGGACGTTGTCACGCCATCGAATGGGAGCGCTGCAAACCGGGCAGTGCGAACTCGGCCTGACGATCGAGATGTCACGCGGAATGCGGCTGATACAGACATTCAAGAAACTTCCGAACACGAACCCCAGGACAAAAAGTGCGCATTCGCAAATCGCGTCCAAGCGTATCCAAGGTCCTCTCGTTCGGCTAGTGACCGTCCGTTTACAAACGCGTCCTTCGTCGGGCGTTACTGCAGTGAGAATACCTTATCCGTTGGGGGGCATGTGTCGAGTCCGGCGCGGGTGCGTCGGTCAGAG